>Ga0209380_10000396_pt1 | contig 30658 bp, 28 predicted proteins | sample HubBroMetageWFT6_FD_188347 | JGI IMG/M metagenome (GOLD analysis project Ga0209380, IMG submission 188347) | Warmed and freeze-thawed soil microbial communities from the Hubbard Brook experimental Forest, New Hampshire - Hubbard Brook CCASE Soil... | ecosystem: Environmental > Terrestrial >... | reverse complement strand
CAACCGCACGCCGCTCGAGCACCCCCGTCACCGGCAGGTCGCTGTCCTGGAGCTGAGCTCGCGCCAGCAGCAGGTGCTGACCGCGGATCTCGACCGGAACTGCCAGCAGCTCGGCCTGCTGGCCGCCCCGACCTGGATCGGGGATCATCTGCTCTTCGCGGCCGAGGACAGCGGCAACGTCCACGTCTACCAGGCGAAGGCCGACGGGACCGAGAAGCCTGCGATCGTCGTCGGCGGCGACCGCTGGGTGGCCGAGTGGAACTGGGCCGCCGGAACGCTGGCGTTCATCGCCGCCACGCCCGTCAGCACGGGCGAGCTGTTCGTCAAGAGCCTCAGCGCCGGCAGCCCGCAGAACGGCGGGAGCGACGAGCACCAGCTCACCCGGCTCACGCAGCCATTCGCCGATGCGATCAGCCTCGGCTCCCCGCAGCGCTTCCTCGCCCGCTCCGCCGACGGCAGTGAGGTGGAGTGCTGGGCAATCCCCCCGGCCGGAGCGCGCCCGGGCGAGAAGTACCCGACGCTGCTGAACGTTCACGGCGGCCCGTTCACTCAGTACGGCAACCGGTTCATGGACGAGTTCCAGCTCGAGGCCGCCGCCGGCTTCGGTGTCCTGTACTGCAACCCGCGCGGAAGCTCCGGGTACAGCGAGCACTGGGGCCGCGCGGTGCGGTGGCCGGAGTGCGAGAACGATCCCGGCAGCGGGTGGGGCGGCGTCGACTTCGAGGACGTGATGGCCTGCGTCGACACCGCGTGCGAGCGGTTCGACTGGATCGACCCGGCCCGGCTGGGCATCCTCGGCGGCTCCTACGGCGGGTACATGACCTCCTGGGCAGTCGGGCACACCGACCGGTTCAAGGCCGCATGCTCGGAACGGGCCTGCAACAACCTGGCCACCATGGAGCACAGCGCGGATATCGCCGGATTCCTGCGCAGCTACATCGGGCGCGACCATCTCTCGGCCCCGGAGGCCTACGCGAGGCACTCACCCGTCACCTACGTCAGGGACATCACGACCCCGCTGCTGATCATTCATTCCGAGGATGATCTGCGGTGCCCGATCGCCCAGGCCGAGGAGCTGTTCGTCGGCCTGCGGCTGCTGGGCCGCGACCCGGTGATGGTCAGGTTCCCGGCCGAGAATCACGAGCTCAGCCGGGGCGGCTCGCCCCGCCACCGGATCATGCGCGCCAACCTGATACTCGACTGGTTCCGCGAGCGCCTCTGAATGCGGACGGGCGCAGTTTCCTTTGGCGGGAACGAGGCTGCGCCCGCCGGTGACTTCGCTCCGCTAATCGCGCCGGGACCCGGCCTGCATGGGCTCGCCCTGCTTGTACATCTGCGGCGGCTTGATGCCGGCCGACTGCCCGCCGTCGATCGGCACCACGATGCCGGTGATGTAGCCGGCCTGCTCCGAGCACAGCCACAGCACGGCGGCCGCAACGTCGGTCACGGTGCCGATCCGGCCCATCGGCGCGGCCGCGGCCGCGGCCCGCTGCGCGTTCTCGCCGGCTCGCTCCAGGTGGTGGGTCAGGATCGTGCCCGGCGCGACCACGTTGACCCGGATCCCCTGGTCGGCGTAGTCCAGGGCGGCGACCTTGGTCAGCCCGATGATGCCGGCTTTCCCGGCCACGTAGGCGGCCAGGTTGGCAACTCCGGCGCTGCCTGCCAGCGAGGCCATGTTGACGATCGCCCCGCCGCCGCTCTGCAGCATCGCCGGGATCTGGTACTTCATCCCCAGGAACGTGCCGCGGATGTTGGTGGCGATGCCCTTGTCGAACTCGGCCGGGTTGATGTCGGCCAGCGGCGCCGGCCTGGGGCCGTCGGTCGCATTGTTGAAGGCTGCGTCCAGCCGCCCAAATTCGGTCAGCGCCGCCTCGGTGAACTCTCGCATCGAGTCCTCGTCGCTGACGTCGGTCCGCACCGCGATCGCCTTGCCGCCGTGGCCGCGGATGCGGTCAGCGACCTGGTTCAGCGCCCCCAGGTCCCTGGCGCCCAGCACCACCGCGGCCCCGGCGGCGGCGAAAGCCTCGGCCGTAGCCGCTCCGATTCCCTTGCTTGCCCCGGCGACCATGGCCACCCGGCCCTGGAATGGCATCCCGTGCATGACGACTCCATAGTTAGATATCTAAGTGTTAGACATCAATCTAATCCGCCCCGCCGCTGTGCGCAAGCCCGCCGGTCCTGGCGATGCGAGATCTTGTGCGACGCAGGAGTAGACGGGTTCTAGCGATCGAGCCGGGAAGGAGGAGGTGTCATGGCTCAGCGCGCTGTACCGATCTGCGCACGCGCTAGACGTTGCGCGGGAGCCGACGCAGCCAGATGGACCGGGCCGTGCCGTTGCAGACAACGCCGCCCGCCGGCATCGCGAGCGCCAGCTGCGGCCAGGGGTGACTCCAGCCGTTGACAAGCCCGAGAACCGAGACCAGCGCCAGCACCGGCAGTCCGACGCCGATGGTCGCCCATAGCCAGATGTGGCCGTAAGTAAACGGCTGGAAGGACAGCAGGCGGCGCCGGAGGCGGCGCACGTCGGGCAGGCCGGAATCCATGAGGGAAAGTATACAGTTTTGTCCGGTTAGTTCGGTTATCCGCGTCCCGGTCGCCGAACTCAGACGGGGGCCGGACCGTTACCGGTGCGAACGCGGCCCCCGCGAAGTAACAGGTGCATGGTCGATGAGATCTAGTTGTGCCCGTTATGAGAGATCCGGCGCCTAGACTGGTGGCCGCAGACTCGTGCGCGGCGGTGCTATGGGACGGTGAAGGGGCGCGGGTGGAAGCTGAGGACAGGGTTGGGGCGACGGCCCCGGCCGGGGCGAATCACGCCGGCGGGCACGGTCATGCGGCCGCGGACCCCGCAGCGACGCTGATCGACGCCATTCCCCCCGTCGTTGCGAGCGGCGGATCCCGAGCCGGCACACCGACTAGCGGCATGGCGGGCGGGGGCCGGCGGCCGTCTTGGAAGATCGTCACCGTGGCGGCTAGTGCCGCGGCCGTGCTCGCGGGCGCAGTGGTCGTCGTGGCGGTCACCGGCACCGCACACCACCCGTCGGCGGCCAGGCCGAAGCCGAGCACCGTGGCGACCCACAAGCAGAAGCCGCCCGCACCGGTCAGCGTGGTCTCCGTCAGCCCGGCCAACGGGACGACGAGCGTGAACGGGACCTCGCCGATCACCGTCACCTACTCGGGACCCATCACCAGCGCCACCCCGCTGCCCACGGTGTCGCCGCGGATCGCGGGGAGCTGGCAGACCTCCGGAGACCAGGCAACGTTCACCCCGCAGGTCGGCTTCACCGAAGACACCCGGGTGACCGTCAAGGTCCCCCCGTCAGCCGGGACGACGACGGCCGCAGCTATCCACTTCAGCTTCACGACCGGTCACTACTCCATGCTCCGGCTGGCTCAGCTGCTGTCGCAGCTCGGGTACATCCCGCTCGCCTGGACGCCGACGCTCAGCAATGGTGACGTCGCCACCACCGACGCCGGCGCTCAGCTCGCGGCCGCCTACGATCCGCCCGCCGGTACCTTTGCCTTCAACTCGGGCTATCCCAAGGCGCTGACGAGCATGTGGTCCGCCGGGTCCGACAATGAGATCATCACTGGCGCGGTGCGGACCTTCGAGTTCGACCAGAACCTCACGATGGACGGCGACGCCGGTCCGCAGGTGTGGGCGCGCCTGCTCCGTGCGGTCGCCAGGGACGAGCGGAACCAGCACGGCTACACCTACGTCTGGGTGACTCAGGCCGGTACCCAGACCCTGGACCTGTACCACAACGGCCATCTGGCGATCACCTCCGCGGTGAACACCGGCATCGCCGCCAGTCCCACCGACGACGGCACGTTCCCGGTCTACCTGCGGTACCAGGTCACCCAGATGAAGGGCAAGAACCCGGACGGCACGAAGTACGACGACACCGTCTACTGGGTGTCTTACTTCAACGGCGGCGACGCCGTGCACGCGTTCCCCCGCGGCGGCTACGGCTGGTATCAGTCGCTCGGCTGTGTCGAGCTGCCGTCCTACGGCCCCGTCGCGGAAAACGTCTGGAACCTGATCACCTACGGGACGCTGGTGACGGTTACCGGACCGGTCGCCTGACCGGGCCTTCCGACCGCCGGGCCCCGCCCGGGTACCTCGCGGCAAGCGAGGCAGCCGGGCGGGGAAGGGTCGGCTAGCTCGCTAGTTGCTGCGTTCGAAGGTTACTGAGAAGCCATTGCCGCTGCTATTCAGCGCCCCTGGCTGTGCCTTCACCCGGCTGGAGCTGTCGATCATGGTGATCTCGTCGTCAGTGAACGACGAGATCACGCCTGAGGTGCTGCCCTCGGTCACCGTGGCACCGCTCTCAGTCCAGGTGCCGAAGTTGGCCAGCGGCAGGATCCCGCCGCTGCTCGTGCAGCACGGCGCCTCGGCGATCCACTCGGCGCTGCTGTTGGCGCAGCCCGAGCACGTCTGCGTGGTGTTGAAGCTGTTCGCAGTGTGGGTGGAGTCGGTGACGCTCAGCGTGTAGCTGTCGCCGCTGCGAACCACGGAGGCGCTGATGCTGTCGCCTGACGCCACCGATTCACCGACGACCTGAATGTCGTTGGTCGGATACATTTCCCACCAGCTGTACTGGAAGGCGGTGCCCCCGCTGCACTCGATGAGTGTGCCGTCCTGCTCGACGCTGGAGCTGCTGTAGCCGTCGATGCCGACCCAGAATGCGGCGTAGGTCGTGCTGCGCGAACAGGACACACTCGGCTCGCGCCACGAGCCGGTCGCCTTGCTGAAGTTGCTGCCGGTGTCCGCATAGCCGGACCAGTTCGTGCTCTGAACCTGGCTGAGTCCGGAGACCTGGCTGGAGGACGACATTCGGTGGTCAGTACCGTGCTGGCCGATCGCCAGATGCTTGATCGTGGCGAGTGCTTCCGCGGCCGCCCTGGCCGACGCGCCCGTGCGGGCGGGGCTCGCATTTGCGGCCGTGCCCGCCATGAGCGTCAGGCCAAGTGCCGGCAGCGCGGCCACTAAGGCAAGGGTTACGGTTCGTCGGAGATGATGCATCGGCGCTTCCTCTCGGGTAAACGGCGCGGGGCGGCCGTCCGTGCCCTGAAGCTAACTTTCGGTATTTCCTCCGTCAATATGCGACAGAATTCACCTGGCGCCAACTAGCCCTCACCACGTACTTGACCTGGGCTTTCACACCTTGGACCGGCATGACTGAAGCGCTCGCCCGCGGTAACCGAAATTGGTAAAGGCTCAACCCAGGCCGTTGTCGTGTCGTCGCACGAAGTCAAGGAAGGTCCGGTTGAACTCGGCCGGGTGCTCCCAGACGCAGCCGTGCCCGCCCTTGGTGATGGCCCACTCCGAGCCGGGAATCCCCTCGTGGATGCGGCGGGACAGCGACACCGGGATGAGGATGTCTTCCTCTCCGGCCAGGACCAGTGACGGCACGGCGATGTCGCCGAGCCTGCCGGCCGTGTCGTGGTTCTGGATCACGGCGAGCTGAGCCAGGTAGGCGTGCACGGGCTGGTCCATGAACCGCATGGCCGTCTCGAACTCGGCCAGCTCCTCACCGCGCTGCTCGAAGAACGGGACCGTGAACGCCCACAGCGTGACGTCGCGCATGACGAAGGGAACGCCAAGCACGGGCGCCATGTCGGCCCACATAGCGAACATGCGCGAGCAGAATGGCCCGGGCTCGGCGTAAGTGCAGGCAAACGTGACCGAGCGCAGGTCCCCCGGGTAGCTGAGGGCGTACTCCTGAGCGATCATGCCGCCCATCGACACGCCCAGCAGATGGAAGCCGGTGATGCCGAGCGAGTCGATGAGCCCTTTGGCGTCGTCGGCGAGCATCTTGCTTGAGTAGGGGCCGGCGGGCTTGGAGCTCGCGCCGATGCCCCGGTTGTCGAACCGGAGCACGCGGTAGCCCGCGGACAGGAAGTCGACGACCTGAAGCTCCCACGTGTCCAGGTCATCGGCCAGACCGTTGATCAGAACGATGGTTTCCTCGCCATCCCCCTCCAGCCGGTAGTGCAGCTCGACTCCGTTGACTGATGCCACCGTCCTCGGCGTCATCGGGGAGGCCGGTCGGTGACGAGCTTTTCGATGCGGTCGAGACGGTCGGCGAGATCCTCGGTCGTCACGACGTCGGCGAGTATCAGCCGGACGCCAGCCAGCTCCCTGGCCAGGAACTCGGTGTCCTGCTGTGTCCGGGCGGCTACCTCGCGGTCTCGCTCGACAGTGGCCCGGTCCCGGTCGTCCTGCCGGTTCTGCGCGAGCAGGATCAGCGGCGCCGCGTAGGCCGCCTGCAGCGAGAAAGCCAGGTTGAGCAGGATGAAGGGATAGGGATCCCAGTGCCTGATGAATCCGACCGTATTGATCAGGATCCAGCCGATTACGATCACGGTCTGCGCGGCCAGGAAGCGGCCGGTCCCCATGAACCTCGCGATCGCCTCGGACCCGCGACCGAAGGCATCCGCGTCATACCTGGTCCCCATGAGCGGAGTCCCGCGCGGGACCGCCAGCTCAGAACGATCAAGGTCCCGTCGCATTCCGGATTGCACCCTCATGACACTCGCCTCCGCCAGTCGGCTCCGAGCAGCCGGTCGAGGACATCGTCGACGGTTACCGCGCCCAGCAGCCGCCCGGCGTCATCGCAGACCGCGATCCCGATCAGGTTGTAAGCGGCCATCCGGGTGGCGACCGCCAGCTCCGGCAGCTCGGGCCGGATGAAGCTGCTCTCCTCGATGCACTGGCCGACCGGGACCGACGGTGCCTCGCGCAGCAATCGCTGGAAGCCGACCGAGCCGAGGTAGCGGCCGGTCGGGGTTACGGCCGGTGGCTCGCACACGTAGACCTGGGCCGCCTCGGTCACCCCCTTGGTCGGCAGCCGGATCCTGGCCAGTACCTCGGCCACCGGGAGGTCGGGCGTGACGATCAGCGGTTGCGAGGTCATGAGGCCGCCGGCGGTCGCCGGGCCATAGGCCAGCAAGCGCCGCAGGTCGGCGGCCCGGTCCGGCTGCATGTCGGCCAGCAGCTGCTCGCGCTCGTCGGCAGGCATCTCCGCCAGCAGGTCAGCGGCGTCGTCCGGTTCCATTTCCTCGATCACGTCGGCGATGCGCTCGGGGCCAAGACCGGCCAGGAAGCCAATCTGGTCCTCCTCGGGCATCTCCTGCAGCAGGTCGGCCAGCTCCTCGTCCTGCAGGGCGTCGGCAAGCTGCCGGCGCCGCGCCGCGGGCATGACCTCGACCGCGCCGGCGAGGTCGGTCGGGTGCATGTCCCTGAGCCCGACGATCTGCTCGCCGACGCCGCCGGCGTCGAACAGCGCGCGGTACTTATCCCACGGCACGATCGCGGCCGTCTGCCGCCGCAGGCCCCGGCGCTGCCCGACGGCGAGCACCGATACCTCCCAGCCGCGGCCACTGGCGGATCGGACGATGCCAATGTCGAGAACCACCCCGTTGCCGGCGGGCTGGTCATACAGCTTGGATGCCAGCAGCTCGCCCGCCCGCTGACTGAAGTGGCCGAGGTCGACGCTGCTTCCATCGAGCCGGACGCCGTCGACCGACATCTCGGCCACCCGCCCGAGGCTGACGAAGATCGGCCGGCGCTGCACCATCACCACGAAGCCGAGCGCACGCGGCGGGTCAGCCCCGGCGGCCTGCAGGATGACGACGTCCTGGACGCGGCCGATCGACATGCCCTCGGCGTCCAGCAGGCGCAGGCCGGCTAGCCGCGAGGTGAACACGGGCTCAGGATTCACGGCTAAAGCTTCCCTGGCCGACCGCCCCAGTGGATAGCATCGCCCGCCCCTTTCCCGCCCGGGGACAGGATATTCGCCCGCGAAAAAAGTTCGACCGCCCGCCGGAGCGCTGCCACAGTGGTCGCGTGAGCAACGCCGATCTTGTTACTGCCGAAGACGTGCGACTGATGCAGGGCCTTGCCCAGCGCGTCGCTGCTGTCCGTCCCGACCTGGTCAACGCCGATGCATCGTTCGGCGAGCTGGCCTGGATCTGGGGTAAGGGGCATGCTTCCGACGGCGGGACCTGGTTTCGCCGGCTGTGGTTTTCCGGCGGCGAGCTGACTGCGTGGGCCTGGGCCTCTATGCCGCATCGGGTGCGCCGCAGCGACGGGTCGGAGCACGAGGTGACCAGCGCGTATCTGGCCTATCAGGCCCATCCGGACTCCGCCGAGCTGGTCGACGACGTGATCGACTGGTACGACCGCGTCGCGGCCGGCCTGGAGCGGACCGTCTCCCCGACGATCGCCGACGGGTCCGCGCTGAAGCGCTGGGAGACGCACGGCTACCAGACCGATCCGGCCTCCCTTGGCGACACCGGGTCCTGGACTCAGCTCAACGAGCGCGACCTCACCGAGGTGGAGCGGCCCGCGCTGCCGGCTGGCTTCCGGTTCCGCACCGCCGGTGAGGCCGGGCCGGAGGCCGCGGTGCGGGCACATCTGGATGCCTGGGCTCCGTCGACCTACACCGCCCAGGGCTACGAGGGCGTCCGGCGGATGGCGGCGTATCGCGGCGACCTGCACGTCCTGGTGGAGGCGCCGGACGGGACGATGGCCGCCTCGGCGATCATGTGGCTGGATGAGGCCAACGAGACCGCGCAACTCGAACCCGTCGGGACGCATCCCGGCTACCGGCGTCTCGGACTCGGCAGGGCGATGCTCCTGCACGGCATGCATCTCGCGCGGGATGCCGGAGCAACGCAGATGACCGTCGTGTGCCTCGGGGCGTCCGGGCACCCGGCGGCCCGAGGGCTGTACTACTCAGTCGGGTTCCGGCCGCTCACGCGGGACGCACCGCTGATCAAGCCCGCCGCTTAGGCGCCCGTGCCCGCGAGCGCGTTGCCTTCCCAGTCCACCAGGACGCAATCGGCGGCATCCGCGCAGGACGCGCCGGTCAGCCCGGTGCCCGCGGTCGTGACCGGGTCGACATTGGAGGTGCCCGACCAGGTTGCTCCGTTGAAGGTCGCTACGTTCCCGCTCAGGTCCCCCAGCAGGCAGAAGTGGGTCACGGTGCAGGAGATCGCCTGCGGCTGGCCGGCGCTGTCAATCGTGGTCGGCGCGGTCCAGGTACTGCCGTTGTAGGTGTACTCGTTGCCTCCGGCGTCGATCGCGACGCAGAAGGTGGTGGTCGGGCAGGAGACTCCGGCCATGGACGCTGCCACGCCGGGGTCAAGGGCGGTGGCCTTCGACCAGACACCGTCGATATACGTGAACGCGTTTCCGAGCTGATCGACCGCGACGCAGAAGCTCTGGGTAGCGCAGGACACCCTGCCCTCCCCTGGCTCCGGCCCGAAGCCGAGGTAGGTGTCCAGGGAACCGTTGCCGACGCTAGTGCCGTTCCAGGTCGCGGTGTAGACACTCCCGTCGGTGCCGTAGGAAAGCATCTCGCAGAAGTCAGGTCCGGTGCACGAGACCGAGCTCAGCGGCAGAGCGTCCTGGCCCTCGTACGTCCAGGTGCGCCCGTTGAACATGAAGATGTGGCCGCCTTCGCCGTTGGAGGTCGAAGCGTCCACGGCCATGCAGAAGCCCGGGCTCGGGCAGGACACGGCATCGACCGCGCTGGCCAGCGGGTTGATGGTCTGCGGCGCGCTCCACTTCTTGCCGTTGTAGACGAGGTAAGCGCCGGACCAGTCCACTGCCACGCAGAAGGTCGTCGTCGCGCAGGAGACCGAGTAGGTGAAGCCGTGCAGCGGCCCGCCCGGAGCCGACGAGCTGGTCAGCGAGGTGCCGTCGAGTACGAAAATGCGCGAACCGTCGGTCATCATGCAGTAGGTGGCGCTCGCGCAGGACAGGACCGACGGTTTACCCGGGTCGAACGAAGTAGCTTCGGTCCAGGTCGTGCCGTCGCTGGTGTAGTAGCTGCCGCCGCTCAGGGCCATGCAGAAAGACGTTCCGACCGGGCAGGACACCGAGTCCGCGGGCTCAGATGCGTTGAGCGTTGCGGGAGCCGACCAGGTGCCGGTGTAGAGCACCGCCCCTCCGCTGCTGGTAACGGCCGCGCAGAGCGTGGTGCTGGCGCACGAGACCTGGAGCGCCTCGATCGGCGCGTCCACGTTCACGGCGGCACTCCAGCCAGACCCGGTATAGGTGTAGGCGAGACCCGCCTGGCTCACCGCCATGCAGAAGGAGTCGCTCGGACAGGAAACCGACGTCAGCAGGTCAGTGGCCGCCACCGTCGCCGGTGCCGACCAGGACGCACCGTTGAAGATCGTCGCCTGCGTGGTACTGAGCGCGACGCAGAAAGTCGGGCTCGCGCAGGACACGGCGACGGCATCCAGCCCGACACCGGCGGTCGCCGACCACGAAGTGCCGTCATAGACGAAGCCGTTACCGCTCGTGTCCACGGCCAGGCAGAAAGTAGCGCTCGCGCACGAGAGGTGGATGTCGTAGCCACTGTCCAGGTACGGTCCCGTCTCGATCCGGACCGGCGCCGACCAGCCCGTTCCGTTCCAGCGGATCGCGCTGCCGGCGGCCAGGTCCATCCCCATGCAGAAGGTCGACGAGACGCACGAGACGGTGCCAAGCCACCCGGCCGGAGCGTCGATCGTGACCGGGGCGGAGAACTTCATCTGAGACCACACGTTGCCGTACGCCGACGCCACGCTCGTGCCGCCCGGGCCGGAGACCTTGAGGCTGATGTCGTACTTCCGGGTTGTCGTCCCTGTAAGCGCGGGCAGCGTGACCGGAATGGAGATGCCGGCCGACGTCGAGCCGGCAACGCAGGCCTTGGTCACCGGCAGCCCGCCGACAGCGGGAGTGGCCGAGACTGTGCACTTCGTCGAGCGACTGACCTTCGCCGACAGGACGGTCGCGCCGCCGGCTGAGGGAAAGTCCGATGGCTGCACTGCAATCTGCGTGATCGTCGGCGGGGCCTCGCGGACAACAACGGTCAAAGGCTTGGCGGCGACCTTGCCGCCGCGACCGCTGACGGTCAGCCCGAACTTATAGGCCTTCTGGCCCGCCGCCGAATTGCCAGGCAGGCGGATTGTCCGCGTGGCCGACCCGCGGGTGCAGGAGACCTTGGCCGGGAGCCCTTTCAGCCGGGGTGACGAGGTGAAGACGCAAGCACTCGCGCCCTTGACCGCCGTGCTCAGCTTGACCGTGCCGCCCGCCGACGGCAGTGACGTCGCGCTCGCGCGGAAGTACTTGATCGCCGGGTGACTGACCTTGCCCGGTGCAGCGCTGGCCGGAAGGCCCGACGCCAGCAGGCACACTGCAGCACCAGCCACGACGGCGATACTCCGGCTCAGAGTGGTCTTCATGCCGGGTATCTTCTCAGGCCGGTGGCCTTATAGGTCAACTATGTGATTTATCGATTTATCTCGCCGCGGTGGCCAGGCCGGACGACGCCGAGTTCGCGTTCGCTGAGACGCGCCGCCCCGTCAGCGGCCCGCGAGCCGGGCGCAGGGCCGCTGCAGAAGTCCTCGATCAGCCGGCGGGTGACGGCGGGAGCAAGGAGCGGCTCGTCGTCGGGGTCGCGATGGACCAGCTGAAGCCTGCGGTGCTCGCGGGAGGCGCCCATATCGGTCCGACCGGCGGCGTTGGCCTCGTGATTCCGCCCATGCCCCCCTGGGCTGTGACCGCCGTCATCGTCGGCTGGATCGGAGGCTGGCTCGCCATCGGGGCCTGGAAGATGACCACCCGCGACGCCTGAACCACGAAGAGCGAAAGGAACTCTGAGCAATGGGAATCGCCCTGGGATCGAACATAGGCCCCGCAGTCCCCGCCATCCTTGGTGTTGCCATCGTCGGATTCGTCGTATACCTGATGAGGAAGCGCAAGCGGACATCATCGAAGAGTCGCGACACATGATCAGGAACCTGCTGCGAGGTGCCGCCGCGGCCGCGCTGGCCATGGTGGCACTAGCGGCCTGCTCGACCGCGCACCCCGCGAAGCCCGTTCCGGCGACCTATTACCTGGCGCTCGGGGACTCGCTGTCCCAGGGGGTGCAGCCCAACCCCGCGGGCAGCAGCGTGGAGACCGGATACGGCTACCCGGATCTGGTGTACGCGCGGCTTGCCCGCGACCATCCCGGTCTGAAGCTGGTGCGGCTCGGCTGCCCGGGCGAGACCACGGCGACGATGATCCGCGGTGGCATCTGCCGCTACCGCGGCGGCTCGCAGCTCACCGCCGCGACCGCCTTCCTGCGCGCCCACCGCCGGCACGTGCTGCTGGTCACCATCGACATCGGCGCCAATGATCCCGAGACGTGCGGCAGCCAGGCGAGCCTCGTCAGCCTCGCGTCCTGCGTGGCGCGGGTCCCGGCCGCCGCCGGGCGGCTGGCCACGATCCTGGCCAGCCTGCGCGCCGCCGGACCGGGCGTGCGCATCGTGGGGATGAGCTACTACCTGCCCGAGCTGGCGGAGTGGCGTGACGGCGTCGTCGGCCACGCCATCGCGTGGGCCAGCGAGCGTCTCGCCGTCGCGTACAACGACCTGCTGGGCCGTGCCTACGAACAGGCTCACGTGAAGGTCGCCGACATCTTCAGCGCGTTCGACACCTCCGACTTCGGCAATCCGGTCACCCTCCCCGGCGTCGGGTCCGTGCCGCGCAACGTGGCCAGGATCTGCGAGTGGACGTGGGAGTGCGCGCCCCCGCCGCGCGGGCCGAACCAGCACGCGAACCCGGCCGGCTATCGCGTCATCGCCAGCGCGATCCTCCGGGCCTCGGGCCTCGCATGACCGGCCAGAGAAGTTCTGCCCGCCAGGCAGTAATTCGGCGCGATCTGCGTCTCTGAACTATGGAGTTACTCCCTGCCGCGCCTGCGCACGCCCTCAATGGGCGAGCCGAAGCCGTGACTGCGCTCTACCGCGAGCATGCACTCGGGCTGACCCGCATGGCGTACGTGATGCTCGGCGACCGGACCGCCGCCGAGGACGTTGTCCAGGACGCGTTCTGCGGTCTGTACCGGCGCTGGGAGCACCTGTCCAGCGCCGAGAAGGCCCTGCCTTACCTGCGCTCTAGCGTTCTGAACGGCTGTCGCACGGTCTTGCGCGGCTCGCTCCGCCAGGCGCGGGCCGACCATCTGCAGCCGGTGGTCTCGGCGGAGTCCATGATCTTGGGCCAGGAGCAGCGCCGGGAGGTCGTAGCGGCCCTGAGGCGGCTGCCTGATCGTCAGCGCGAGGCGCTGGTGCTCCGCTTCTACCTGGACCTGTCGGACGCGGAGATAGCTGGCGACATGGGGATCAGCAAGGGCACCGTGCGCTCGACCCTGTACCGGGCGCTCGCTGCCCTCGGCATCGCGCTGAAGGAGTCATCATGAGCATCAGCCAGGACGAGTTCCGGGCCGCCCTCCGAGATGTAGCCGACGACATCGCGCCGGACACGATCCCCCCGCTCTCACTGCCGGCCGGAGTCATCCGCCAGCCCCGCCAGCGGCGGCTGCTGACTTCGCTCGCGGCGGCCGTCGCCGTCATTGCGGTGATCGCCGCCTCGGTCGTACTGGCCGACCAGGCCCCGTCCCCGCGTCCGTCCGCGCCGGCAGGCTTCGCTGGCCTGCGCAGTGTGCCGCGATACTACCTGGCCCTGCTTCCGACGCGCGTCAACGGCAACATCTACCCGTCGGCGGATGCGGTCATCCGCAATACGGTCACCGGCGCGACGGTCGCGACGGTCAGGCCGCCTAAGCCGTTCGGCCGGTTCAGCTTCGTCGCCGCCGGCGCCAACGACCGGACCTTCATCCTCGCTGCGCAGGAGGGACCGGTCGGCGACCAGTCCAATACTCCCGCCCGGCTGTACCAAGCCCGGTTCGAGCCCGCCAGCCGAAGCGTCAGCCTGACGCCGCTGCCGGTGCCCGAGACGCCCCGCAACCGGTGGCTCGGCGGTTTTGCCCTTGCGCCGAACGGAGCCGCGCTCGCCATCGTCCTCGAGTACGAGGGGCCCCGAGGAGAGTTCGAAACGCAGCTCAGGATCTACTCGCTGACCGACAAGTCACTGATCAGCAAGGTATGGCAGGGCCACGGGTTCATCAACGGGGATGCGCTGCTCGGGTTCGACAAGCCGAGCATCTCCTGGGGACGCGGCAGGACCCTGGCCTTTACCTGGGGAGATGATGACAGACCGGCAAACGACGGCATCTGGCTGCTCAATGCCGCTACCGCAGGCGGCGGCCTGCTCGCGGACAGCCGGCATGCCGTCCGTCAGAGGGTGCCCGGTGGCCTTTACACCTTCCCCTCCAACGCCGGCCTTCTGACCGGGAGCGGCAAGGTAATCGTTGATGCCGTGTCCAGGGAACGGCTGGATTCCCGGCGTCATTACACCGTCCTCTCCGAGTTCGCTGAGTTCTCCGCAGCGACGGGGCGGCAGCTGCGCGTCCTCTGGCCGAGCGGCGCTTTCAACGAGTGGGTGCAATGGAGCAACTCATCGGGCAGCGTTCTTGTGGTTGCGGCGCCGGTGAAGAGCGGCGGAGAACGCGGTCAGGTGGCCTTCGGCGTGCTGAGCGGCAACCAGTTCGTGCCGATTCCTCGGGCGCCGGCCGCGGTAACTCCCTGGGGGGCCGCCCTGGCGTTCTGATTTGCGCGGCGACCCTGCCGTGGGGCGCAGACTAGGGGTCGTGCAGCACGTCATAGCTCTCGCCCGGACGGCGGTCGTCATCAGGCACTGGTTCGAGATCGACCTGGACGACTCCTCGATGGAGCACGGTGCCCGGATTGAGCTCCGCGACCTGGCCGTGCAGCCGCGCCGCGGCAGCGAGTCGGCGGCTCAGCTGGTGGTGGTCGACCGGCCCATGTGGCGCGCCGATCTGTTTGACCGGCTTACCGACGCGCCCGGTAGCTTCGGCGCGGCGCATTACCACCCGCAATTCGACGGGAACGAGCCGTGCCCGAGGGAGTGGAGCCCGCACCTGACGGCCAGCCCCTGGGAATGGCTGGGCTCGCAGTTTGCCCAGCTCGGCGGCGGAACGTGGCAGCTGGACCCGGCCGACAGCCGGGAGCTCAGCGGGCTGTCGGCTCCGATCGTCGCGCTGGCGCAGCAGTTCGCGCCCGATCGGTGCCAGTCCGCGCCTGCGTGCTTCGAGCTCACCCGGGACGTCCGGGACACGGTTGCGCTGATGGTGGCTCAGCTGCGCCGGCCGGATCTGCTCGACGCCGAGCGCGTCAGGCTCTGGACGGCGGCTTAGAAATCTGTTCGGCGGACGGTGCCGCCGACCGGGCCTGCCGGGTCCCGATGGCCCAGAAGGCCGCCCCGATCAGCAGGAACACGAGCAGCGGGCCGCCCGCCCCGGCCAGGTACGTCCAGCGCTCGTCCGGGTGCCACTGCGGGCCGGGCAGGTTAGCCGGGTCGAACCAGCCCCCGCCCAGGCCCGGCAGCAGCGACTCGATCGTGCAGAAGAAGACCAGCGCGGTCGACACCAGGGTCAGGAGCCCGATCATCGGAGCGCGGAACGGCCTGGGCGCGTCCGGCCCCCGCCGTCGCAGCACCCAGCCGGCCGGGAAGATCGCCAGGTAGGACATCAGCGTCGTGGAAATGGCCAGGCTGAGCGCGACCGAGAAGAACTTGAAGGTGTTGCCGCCGGTTATCTGCTCAGCGGCGACGAGTACAGCCGTCGCGACCACACCGGACAGCAGGTTGACCCGGACCGGCGTGCCGAACCGGGCCGAGAACCGGCCTAGTGCCCGCGGGCCCGCCTGGTCCAGGCAGGACACCGCGAGTGCGCGGTCCGAGCCCATGATCCAGGTGACGCCGGAGGTGAACGCGACGATGACGATGAGGACGCCCATCACCCCGCCGATAACCGTGCCGAGTCCCGACAGCGTCGTGGTGACCTGCCCGCCCGCGACCGTGACCCGGCCCCCGAAGATGGTCACCGCCTGCTTGACCGCTTCCGGGAAGCCGGCCAGCCCGCTGGCCTGGCCCGGCGGGAGCACTAGCAGGATTCCCAGGATCGGCAGCCCGTACAGCGCCGCCGAGGCGAGCACGGTCTTCGCGATGCCAGCCGGAACGTCACGGGCCGGGTCGCGCATCTCCTCCCCGGCCGCGCTTGGCAGCTCGAAACCGACCAGGCTGAACAGGATCAGCGGCACCAGCGCGGTGAACCCGGAGAAGGTCGGGACCAGGCTCGAGCCGCTGACGCCGTGGAAGCCGTGCTTCAGCCCGTAGCCGAGGACGACGACGCTGAATACGCCGAACAGCGCAAACCTGGCGACGGCGCCGATCGCGACGACCCACCGCCCGACCCGGAAAGAGAACACGGTCAGCAGCACGCCGGCCCAGATGAACACCAGCCCGATCGCGTAGGAGACCGGCAGACTGAACCCCGTTCCCCGGCCGAAGAAGACCACCAGCGCCCCGATGGCGGCGGCGACCAGGGTGCCGCCGACCCAGACCGGGTTGCTCACCCAGTAGAAGAAGTTGTTCATGGCAGCCGGAAGCCGGCCGAACGCCATCCGCACCCATACGTACGGGCCGCCCTCGTCGGAGAACGCCGCGCCAAGCTCGGCCAGCAGCAGCGCCGACGGTATGGCGAACAGAATGACCGAGCCGACCATCCAGGTGAACGCGGCCCCGCCCTTGGTCGTCAGCTGGCCGAGCCCGTCCACCCCGACAAGCGTGCAGACCAGGAAGAAGAAGATGTCGAGGCGCCCGAAGTTCCGGCGCAGTTTTGACTTCTCGGCGGCCAGCAGGTCAGTGCGAGCACCGTCCCTCGCCGCGCTGCTGGTGATCTCGTCCTGCACCGCCGGTCCTTTCTGGGCCGGGAACGTGGCTGACCACAATAGTGACGGTGACCCCATCAGACATAGAGCCCCTCGGCGCTGCCAGCACGTTCGGCGATGGCCGTCAGGGCTGGCTCAGCCATCTCGGCAACGTGCGCAACGTGGTCCGGCAGGAGCTGATCGCCCGCCAGCTCGACCGTCACCTGCCGGCGCCGCCCGCGCGGATCCTGGATGTGGGCGCGGGGCAGGGAACGCAGTCCATCCGGCTGGCCCGCGCCGGGCACCGGGTGCTCGCGGTCGAGCCCGATCCCAGGATGCGCGACGCGTTCCTGACCTGGCTCGGCGGCGAGCCCGAAGAGGTCCGGGACCGGGTGACCGTGCGCGCGGGCTCGGTCGGCGGCCTGGCCGCGGCCACCGGCGGCGAGGTCTTCGACGCGGTGCTCCTGCTCGGAGTCCTGATGTACCTGCAGGCGAGCGGGCCGGTCATTGCTGAGCTCGCGGCGCACGTCGCGCCCGGCGGACTTCTGGCGCTGGCAGCACGGACCACGACCTCGGCCGTCTGGCGACCGGCGGCCCGCGGGGACTGGCGGGCGGCGCTGGCGGCGTTCGAGGAACTCGACCGCGCCCAGGCCGAGGGACGTGACGTGCGGTACGTCAACGAGATCGGCGCGCCGGCCCGCGCCGACGACTTCGACGCACTCCGGAACGCCGCAGCTTCATCCGGTCTGGCCCTGGAGAACTGGTACGGCGTGCGGATCGCGGTCGACATGGACGAACTCGACCCGCCACCCCCATCCGACCCTCGCGAGCTGGCCGCGCTGCTCGACGTCGAAGAGCGCCTCGGCGCGACCGACCCGTACCGGCAGCTGGGCCAGCTCGCGCACCTGATCCTGCGCCGATCCTGATTTTGCTGCTGCCGGGAACGTTCGCGCCGAGTCTTTCGTGCTTGGTTTGCGGACGAGGAGGATTCCCCGATGGCAGCCGAGCGGAGCACAACTGAGCTCGAGCGCTTCCTGGCCGAGCGCGCCGATCACCTGCTGCGTACGGCCGTGCTGCTCACCGGCAGCCGGGAGGCCGGCGAGGACCTGCTGCAGACTGCGGTGGAGCGCCTGCTCCGGCGATGGCGGCGGTTCGACGGCGATCCGGAGGGCTACCTGCGCCGGACGCTCTGCAATCTGGCCACCGACGGCTACCGCCGGGCCGGCCGATGGCGGCAGAAGGAACGGCTGCTGCAGACGGGGCTCCAGCCGGCGCAGGACGCGACCGGCGAGGTGGACCTGCGCGACGCGCTGGTCCGGCTCATGCTGCAGCTTCCGGTCCGGCAGCGCACCGTGCTCGTGCTGCGGTACTGGGAGCAGCTAACTGACGCCGAGACGGCAGCCGTTCTCGGCTGTCCTGAGGGCACGGTGAAGTCCGCCGGGTCACGGGGCCTGGCCCGGCTGCGCGAACTTGCCGACTTCTGGAATGACACGGCCGCCGTAAGCGGCCGGAACGGGGCGCGATCATGAACACCGACGTCGACGAACTGCTCCGCGAGGGCATGGAACGGTTCACCAGGGACCTGCGGGCGCCGACGGGACTGCTCGATCGAGTCACGCGGCGGCGCCGCCGGAGCGTGGCGCAGCGCTCCGCCTACGGAGTGGCCGCGGTGCTGGCCGCGGCTGGGGTGGCTCTGGTTGCCGTCGTGGTGCCCGGTGCGGGCGGCGGCGCGCCGGCTCTTGCGGCCGCATACGTGGTGAAGCGCGTCGACAGCGCGCTCAGCGCGGCCGAGCCCGGCGATATCGCGCAGATGATGGTCACCACCCGCGGCTCCGTCCTGGGTTCCGCGACCGGGACGGCCACCGCCGAGGAGTGGTTCTACGGTGACCAGTGGCGCTCGGTCACGTATTCCTCGGCCGGCAAGCCGGTCTATGACGAGGGCTTCAGCAGCTCGTCGGTCTATACGTTCGTCAGCTACCCGAGCCGGGCCTGGGCCCGCGAGCGGGGGCTTGGCCGCCCCCTGGGACTGGCGCAGTTCCGCGCGCGAGCCTTCGCGTCGGGCCCAGGCCCGAACGGCCTTTCGGTCGCCCCCGCGCTCTCACCGGCCGCGCCCATCGGGGCCGACGGGCGCGCCTGCGATCCCCTGACCCCCGTCGTCCAGCTGCTGTTCGAGCCCGGGCTGCCGGGAATCGGCTTCACCGCCAGCTCGCCGCCCGCAACCGCCGCCAGGGCCCTCCGCACCGCGGTCTCCTGCGGATACCTGAGAGTGGCCGGCCAGCAGCGCGTCAACGGGGTCGAGGCGACCAAGCTGACGAGCCGCCCGCGCAGCCTGATCTCCGAGACCATCTGGGTCAGTCCGGGCACCTACCTGCCGGTGCGGGTGACAATCAGCTCAGCGTTCGGGCCGCCGTCGCGTGAGCTGACGGCAGATATCACCTGGCTGCAGCCGACTAAGCCGAACCTGGCCAGGCTCGCCGTGCCGGTCCCGGCCGGCTTCCGCCACGTCTCGCTCGCTGAGGCCGTGGGGCTGACCTTGCTGCAGACGCCGGGCGGGCAGCCGAAGAACATCGTGCTCTGCCGGTTGTACGCAGCCGGCACGCACTGCTAGCGCGGGCCGGCGGCTCGCCCCTGGGGCTACGGGCGCTCGCCGTGCAGGCGGGCCACGTACCGGTCGGCGGACCGACGCACCGCCGCCGCCCCGTCCCGCACGACTATGCGCCCCCACCACCCGCCGTATACCCGGTCGAACGGGAACCGCTCCGTGCGCCGGGCGATCTCGAGCACCGTGGCTTCGTCGAGCGGGATGAGGTTCGGATAGCTCCACATGAAGCTGACCCAGTCGCGGTCCGGGACGACGGTGATCGTGTCGCCGGTCAGGAGCGCGCCTCGGCCTTCTGACCCGGCCGGCCAGTGCAGCACCGCCGCCCCGTCGAAGTGCCCGCCGATCCGGGCGAGCGTCAGGCCAGGTACCGGCTCGGCTTCGTCGTCAAAGAGCTCGATGCGCGGCGTCGGCCGCTGGATCCACCGCTCGTCCGCGCGCGGAATGAAGATGCGCGCGCCGAACGCATCGGCGAACTCGACGTTGGCGGCATAGAAATGCGGGTGCGACATGCAGATCGCGGCAATGCCGCCGAGCTCGGCGATCCGCGCCCTGGCCGCGTCGTCCAGCAGTGATGTGCAGTCCCAGAGGACGTTGCCGTGCGGCGTGCAGACGAGCAGAGCCCGCTGCCCGATCGCGAAGGCAGGCTCCATCCCGACGCCGAACAGGCCAGGCTCCTCCTCACGCACAACAACCGCGTGATCGCCCGCGATCTCGGCCATCGTGGTCCACCGCTGGCCGCCCCAGCCGACGTACTGCCGCTCGTCCGCGCAGATGACGCAGGTTTCCGGGGGCTGCGGGGTATCGCGCTGCTGAACCCCGCAGGTAACGCAGATCCACGCCGGCATTGGTCTGTGCCTCCCTGCTGTCCAGTTCTCAGTCGAAGCTGAGCGATCCGGTCCGAGTGCGGATTGCGGGCGAGCGCAAGCACTCCGTCAAACATAGTCAGCGCCTCCTCGCCCGCGGGATGGCGCCCAGCACCCGCCCGAGGTGCACTCTGATCATAGAAATCTGGACCACTTGACTCCCGGCGAGCATGCGGCGTGAACGCTTGCATGGAGAGTACGAACCCTTCGTACTCTCCACGCAAACGTCGACCTGGGCTGTTCGAGTCGGAGCGATTCACCGGGTTTGCGCCGGAGGATCGGCGACGTTTGCGCGTCGGGTGTTGCTGGCGCCACACCGAACAGACAAACGTTCGATGCTGTACTCCGCGGTGCGCGGGCCGGCGAGGCGCCTGTTGCCAGTGAGGCGAGCGAGGCAGGGGTTCACCGGGCCCGCCCTAGGGGAGGTTCCGTGCCGGGTGCGCCGGGTCGATGCCGGCTTCGGCCAGCGCCAGCCGGACGGACTCCGCGGCCGTGCTGGCGTCATTCGATCCGGCGTGGCGCACCAGTCCCTCGGCAGTCGCCCGGGCGCGATGCTCGCCGAAGCTCAGCCCGCGCATCGTCGGCCTGCGGTCACTGGGCTCCCAGGCAACCGCCACGCCCGGGCCGACCCGCTCGGTGAACACCGAGACCTCCTGACCTACTGGCGTCATGTCGCCGATCTGCCGGGCGATCGTCAGCACTGCCGCCAGATCGGCGCTGCCGGCGTAAACCACGAGCCCGTCCCGGCGCGGCAGCAACGCGGGCACCGACGTTACCTTCGCCCGGAACGCCACGCCCCGTTCCTCGAGCATCGCCAGGACTGCCGCCCACGCCGCGACCGCCGCCGCCGGGGTGGTCAGATGAACATACAGGCGCAGGATACGATCGCCGGCGGCCAGCGCCCTGGTCCCATCAGCCATCCAGTAGCCGGGCGATAGCGCGGGACGGAAGGAGGGCAGCCGGACCGCGAGCGGGCCACCAGGCGGGCCCGGCTCACCGGCTTCAGCCCGCGGGATGACCACCCGGACGCCGTCCAGCTCGACGAAGACCTGCGTGTCGTCGGCCGCGGCCACGCTGGCCGTCCGCACGACCGAAGCGTGCGGGGTAGCGGCCAGCAGCCGGCGCTCGAAGTCCTCGTCCGTGCTCGTCCTGATCTTGTCGGCGGGCTGCGTCGGCCAGCCCACGTGCAGCACCTCATAGATCGCGTGACCGAGCCGGTGGGCGAGCTCGGCCGTTCCGCTCGCCTCGATCTGCCGGCCGCCGACGGACGCCCGCCGGCAGTCATCGGCAACGGTGACACACTCGAGCGCCGCCGCCAGCGACGGTGCGACCCGCCCCGCGCTAGGTCTCAAGGCCCAGGGTGGCGGCGAAGCTGACCGGGGACAGCAGGATCGTGCGGCCGAGGCCGGCGGCGGCGCGGTCCACGGCGCGCAGCCGCGGCGAGCGCCGGGCGATCGCAAGCATCCGGTCGAACATGTGCCAGCCGGCGAAGGCCGTGGCGCGAATGGCCAGATCCCGGTCGGCAGACGGCCGCGCGCATCGGTATCCGGCCCAGAACGCCGCGATCCGCGGCTGCTGCCGCTCGATGCCGCCGGCGATCCGGCGGATGATCTCGGCCGGCGAGCCGAGCTCGGCGTCGGCATCGCTCGCGGTCGCGGAGGTGACCGCGTAGTGGAGCCATTCGCCCGCAAAGCTGCCGACGTCACGAGCCGGGTCGGCGATCCGGAACTCCTCCCAGTCGCACAGGTAGAGCCGGTCCGCCGCGACGAACATCTGCTCCAGGCGGAAGTCACAATGCGCTGGCGTCGCCTCAGCTTCATCCGCCCGCCGCAGCAGACGGCTGATCGCCTCGGCCAGGGCCGGATCGTGCTGCAGGAGACTCCAGGCCTGCAGCTCAGCGGCGCTGCACGCGGCGTAGACATCCACCGGGAGGCCCGCGATCAGTTCGGCCGATGGCAGCGCCGGGGCGGACCGGTCGGCTGCGGTCCAGGGGCCGCAGGGCCCGGCGCCCCCGCCCATCCCGTGCATCTCGCCGATGGCCAGGCCGGCCTGATGGGCGAGGTCGTCGTCCCAGTCAGCGGCGAGCAGCAGGTCCGTGCCCGACCGCGCATCCTCGACGAACTCGAATGCCATCAGGCCGGCATCGCGGTCCCAGCCAGCACACCGCGGCGTCGCGAACCACCGCGGCGTGGCAGTCTCGACCGCCTGCTCGAACGCCAGCGACCGGTCGAGCCGACGACGAGCGTCGCGGCCAGGTCCGCGGAAGTGCTTGATGAACAGGTGACTGCCCAGGCTGGTAACTCCGGCCCAGGTCTGGTTACGGCCAGCGAGCGCGTCCGCTTCGTCGAGAGGGCAGAAAGCTCCGAGGCAGAGCCGGGAGAGCAGCGCGTCGATCTCGGCTGCGACCGTCCCGGCTCCCGCCTCAGCGGTGTCGGTCAGTCCTCGTCCCGGTGGCAGTGAGCGCTGATGATGCAGAGGGTTGAGGCGATCGACGTGGTCGGGTCCCGAAGGGCCGCGTCCTGCGGAACTGCCGCCTCCTGCGCGACCTCGTCCGCGCTTACGTAGGCGTCGAAACCAGCCGCGAGCTGCTCTGCAAGCACCTGTCCTCCAAGTGATTGATTAGGCATAATTCGTCTGGCTTAGCCCAATCTTATGGGATCAGGGACGATTCACACAATGGCGCTGACCAGCAGTTAGGAACGGCTGACTCCGCCAATCTCTGCACCCGCGCCCTGACGGTCATCTGTCAGCGGACTGTCCGTGCCTTGTCAGCGGCCACCGCAACCATGGCCGGGACAACGAGAGATAGGGCAGTCGATGACTCCAGTTATAGAGGCATTTGGTCTCACCAAGAACTTCGGCGCCACCAGGGCGCTGGCCGGCGTTGACCTGGAGGCCGAGCGAGGACGCGTGCTCGCGCTCCTCGGGCCGAACGGGGCCGGCAAGACCACCATCGTCCGCGTGCTGTCCACGCTGCTGAAGCCGGACGGCGGGCACGCCCGCGTCTGCGGATACGACGTGGTGACCGAGGCCGTTCAGGTCCGTCAGCTGCTGGCCCTCACCGGACAGTATGCGTCGGTGGACGACCAGCTGACCGGCACGGAGAACCTGATCATGATCAGCAGGCTCCTCGGCTTCAGCCGGCCGGAGGCCAGGACCAGGTCTCGGCAGATGCTTGAGCGGTTTGACCTGGCCGACGCGGCCGGCCGGGCGGTGAAGACCTATTCGGGCGGCATGCGGCGCAGGCTTGACCTGGGCGCCAGCCTGCTGGGCGACCCCGAGGTGCTGTTTCTCGACGAGCCGACCACCGGGCTCGATCCGCGGGCCCGCATGCAGATGTGGGACACGGTCAGAGGCGTGGTGGCAGCGGGCGCCACGGTACTGCTGACCACGCAGTACCTCGAGGAGGCCGACGAGCTGGCTGACCGCATCGCCGTCATCGATCACGGCGAGGTCGTAGCGGCCGGAACGCCATCCGAGCTGAAGGCAAGGACCGGCACGCAGACGCTCGCGGTACGCGCGGCCGACCGCGGGCTGATCCCGCGGGTGGCGGCCGCCGTAGCTGACATCGTCGGCGTGCGCCCCGACGTCCACGCGGACACCGGCCTGGTCATGGCCAGCGTCAGCGACCCGGCGATGGCGGCGGCCGTCGTGCGCCGGCTCGACGACGAGGGGATCACGGCCGCCGAGCTCACGCTGCGGCTGCCGAGCCTGGACGAGGTGTTCCTGACCCTGACCGGGCACCGCGCCGAAGACGACGCGGCGGACACGACTAACGGGAGGGCGGCATGACCATGCAGCTGGCTGGCTCGACGACGGACGAGGCCGTCATCACCACGGCGATACCGGCGCGGGCGCTACCGCGGCGGATCGGCGTACGGCAGACCCTCGCCAACGGCCTCACCCTGGCGTGGCGCAACATCATGCAGCTCAAGCACTCGCCGGAGAAGCTGATGGACGTCACGCTGATGCCCATCGTGTTCCTGGTGCTGTTCCTGTACGTGTTCGGCGGCGTCGTCGCCGGCAGCACCCACGCCTACCTGGAGGTGCTGCTGCCGGGCTTGGTCGGCCAGATGGCGATGTTCGCGACGATGAGCCTGGGCACGGCCCTGTGCGAGGACATCCACAAGGGCGTCTTCGACCGGTTCCGCAGCCTGCCGATCGCCCGGTCCGCCCCGCTCATCGGGGCCGTGATCGGGGACACGGTGCGGTTCTGCGTCGTGATGGCCGTGCTGACCGGCTTCGGCACCGCGCTCGGCTTCCGGTTCCACACCGGGCCGCTGGACATCATCGCCGCGTACGCCCTTGCCTACGTGTTCTACCTGGCCGTCTGCTGGGTGTCCGTCCTGATCGGCCTGGTCGCACCGTCCCCCGAGACCGTGCAGGGCATCTCGTTCATCTGGACCATGCCGCTGGTATTCGGCAGCAGCGTGCTGCTGTCCAACACTCGCACGATGCCCGGCTGGCTGCAGGCCTGGGTCAAGGTGAACCCCATCACCGACCTGGCCGACGCCGTCCGCGCGCTGACGATCGGCGGACCGGTCGGTGATCACGCCCTGATCACCCTCGCGTGGGCCGTCGGCATCGTGGCCGTCGCGTTCCCGCTGGCCCTCCGGATGTACATCAGGCGGGCCTAGAAAGACAGTGCGAGCGCGTCGGGCTGGCCGAGGAGCCGGCCCGACGCGTACGCGGCCTCGAATTCAGCGTCGCTCAGCGGGCTGGCCGCCTCGACCCTGGCCACCTCGAGGCTGGCCGCGTTGCGATACCCCTGCAGGCGGCTGGCCAGGCCTAGCATCTCCGCGGCCCGCGCGTGATCGCCGCGCGCGGCGGTCAGCGCGGCAATGCCCTCGACCACCACGGCCAGCCTCTGATTGCTCTGCATCAGCGTCACCACCGAGCCGTTCAGCACGGCCAGGGCCTTGTGGTGCCATCTGGCCGCGCCATCCAGGTCGCCTTCCTGCTCGGCGACGCATCCGAGCTTGGTGAAGGTCGTCGCGGCGACGAACGCCATGTCTGGCCGCCGCTGGCGCGGCTCGACGATCTGCACGGCGTGCTCCAGCATCACGCGGGCCTCGGTCAGGTCGCCCGCCTCCCTGGCCAGCTCGCTGAGGTGCACGTAGCCCTGGGCAGCGTCGTCCAGCTCGCCGATCCGTTCGGCGAAGCGAACGGCGCCCTCGATTTCCGCGCGGCCCCTGGCGATGTCGCCCGCAGCCGCGCGAGCCCGGCCCAGCGGCACGCGGACGGTCTGCGCCCAGTGTCCGGCGACGCCCTCGACTGCGTGCGCCCTGGCCTCCTCCAGCGAGCGGACCGCCTCGGCGGGCTCGCCGGCCGCCATGGCCGCCTCGGCAAGGCCGCTCAGGCTCACCATGATGCCGAACCGGTCTCCGAGATCCTGGAACGAGCCGTAGGCGTCCGCGAAATCGGCTCTGCCGGTTTCGAGGTCGCCGGTGCTGAGCGCCAGATGCCCGCTGACCAGCATCCGGGCCGCGCGAACCCACGGGTCGGGGTGGGCTGCGAGCCTGTCCAGGCTGGCGCCCACGGCCCCATGGTCGCCGCCCAGCGCTTCGAGCATCGGCGCTATCAGCGCCAGGATCGGATGCGTGCTGTCCTGGGCTAGCGCGGGCAGCCCCGCCAGCACGTCGCGCAGACGCTGGGCGGGGTAGTCCGCATCCATGTCTCTCATGCCGGTCATGAGGCTGACGATCTGGCAGATCGCGTGTGCCTCCGACAGCTCAGCCGGGACTTGGGCGGGCGCCAGCTGCGCCGCGGCCACGGCCCACTCACGGGCTTCGGCGTCGTAGTCGTGCGAGATCCAGTACCACACCAGGGCAGCGACGAATCGCATCACGGTGGCGGCGTCACCGATCTCGACGCTGTACCGCAGCGCGGCCGCGAAGTTGTCGTGCTCGGCCGACAGCAACTGCAGCCAGGCGAGCTGATCGCGGGAGCGAAGCTGCGGCTCCGCGCGCTCGGCCAGATCGATGAAGTACCGGACATGCGCAGCGGCCACGGCCTCGGTCTCGCCCGCCTCCGCCAGCCGCTCCGCCGCGTAGGCGCGCACGGTCTCCAGGAGGCGGTACCGGACGTGATGCTCGCTTCCGGCTGTCACCAGCGACTTGTCAAGCAGCGACGCAATGATGTCGATGACGTCCCGGCCGTCCGCCGTGACGACGTCGCCAGGGCCGAGCAGGCACACCTGCTCGGCGCTCTCCGGGGTCGCGCCGCCGCTGAAGACCGACAGCCGGCGCAGGATCGTGCGCTCCGCGTCGTCGAGCAGATCCCAGCTCCAGTCGACGATGGCGCGCAAGGTCTGGTGCCGCGGCAGGGTTCCGCGGCTGGCGACCGACAGCAGGGCGAAGCGGTCGGCAAGACGAGCGGCGACCTGGGCCGGGGTGAGCGCCCGGACCCGTGCGGCGGCGAGCTCGATCGCCAGCGGGATGCCGTCCAGGGCCCGGCAGATCGTGACCACGGCGACAGAATTCTCGTCGTTCACGGCGAAGCCGGGCCTGACCGCTGCCGCCCGGTCGGCAAACAGGTGCACTGCCGGGTTTCCCGCGAGCTCAGCTGGGTCTGCCTCCGGGGACGGGAGCGGCAGCGACGGGACCGGCGACAGCGTCTCGCCGGTCACGCCAAGCGGCTCCCGGCTGGTAGCCAGGATGCGGACGCCCGGCGCGGCGGCCAGCACCTGCGCCGCCAGCGAGGCCGCAGCGTCCAGCAGATGCTCGCAGTTGTCCAGCACCAGGACGAGGTCGCGCGCGGCCAGCAGCTCGCAGAGCCGGTCGAGCGGGCCAAGCGCGGCCATTCGCGCGGCCTCCATCGCGTCGGCCGGCCACACGGCCTCGTGCGTGCCGATCGCAGCCAGCACGGCCTGCGGCACGTCCAGCGCATCGCGGACCGGCGCCAGCGGCACGAACCAGACACCGTCCGGCAGATCCAGGCCGGCCCCGGTCTCAATGGCCAGGCGGGTCTTCCCCGCGCCGCCCGGCCCGGTGAGCGTGATCAGCCGGGACTCCTCCAGGAGCTTGGCTACGCGGCTCAGCTCGTCGTCTCGGCCCACGAAGCTGGTCAGCTGCGCGGGCAGGTTGCCACTGCGGCTCCTGGCCGGGCGGCCATTCCCGGCCGTGCGACCCGGGGGAGCGACCCCCCGGACCCCCCGCGGATATGCCACCTCGGCTTCGCCTCCGTCGGCCAGCCACGGCACTGGCCCGGCGGGCAGCTCGCCGCGCAGGATGGCCAGGTGCACGGCGGCCAGCCCCGGCGACGGGTCGATGCCGAGGCTCGCTGCCAGTGACTGGCGAGTGTCCTCGAACACGGCGAGCGCGTCCGCCTGCCGGCCGGCCGCGTAGAGCGACCGCATGAGCTGGCCGCGCAGTCGCTCCCGCAGGGGATGCTCGGTGGCCAGCTCTTCCACTTCCGCGACGAGCTCAGGACCGCGGCCGAGCGCGAGGTCGGCATCGATCCGGTCCTCCAGGGCGGCCAGCCTCAGCTCGGACAGCCGGGCGATCATCCCGGCCGCCCACGGCGTGTCGGCCACATCAGCCAGCGCCGGACCGCGCCACAGCTGCACAGCCTGGCGGAACCGGGCCGCCGCGGCGTCGGTGCGGCCGCGATCCATCTCGGCGCGGGCGGCGATGATGATCCGCTCGAACGCCCAGGCGTCGATCTGGTCGGCTTCGACCGCTATCCGGTAGCCGGCCGGGCCGTACTCGATGAGATCGCGGCCGGCGGTGCCGCGGAGCCGGGAGGCCAGGGCCTGGATCGCGTTGGCCGCGTCGGCCGGCTGGTCGTGTGGCCACAGGTCCTCGGCAAGCCGGTCTACCGACACCGGGCTGCCCTCGCTTGCCGCGAGCCGGATCACGAAGCTGCGCAGGCGGGCGCCACCGACCGGCAGCAGGTGCCCGTCGGCGCTTCGCACCTCGAGCTGACCAAGTATGCCGATGCGCATGGCAGCTGCCCTCGAGCCGACGTCCGACGCCCGCGCCCCGCTAGGCGCGTTCCTCCCACGATAGCCGCCGGCAAGGCATGGTGATCTTCAGCAGCCAGCCGCCTGGTCAGGCCGGCGAAGCCCAGCAGCGCCGCCGGATAGACGAAGTATCCCCAGCGGCTCGCGGGAGCCAGTGCGAACAGCAGCCCGAGATTAGCCGCGAGCCGCCATGCTGCCGCCATGGCGTCGGCGGGTGGCCTGACCACGAGCGACGCCACCATCGCCAGGCTGACGAAGCCCAGGAGGCCGATGGCCGCCCAGCGGCCCGAAGAGCCGGTCACGGCCAGCAGGTGGCCTGGCAGCGGGCTGGCGGCTTGCGACTGATACCTCGTCAGGCCGAGCGGGAAGAGCACCGTGTTCTGGAACAACGCTCCGGGCGATGTCGCCGCGGCCGACGCCGTCGCCGCGACCAGCGCCGCCATCGTGACGACCGCGGTCACCACGAACTTCGCCGCCACCCTGACTCCGTCCCTGGCCGCGAGCAGCGCGGCGATGACGGGCAGCGCGGGCCAGGCGGTGGCCTTGATGGCGCAGGCCACGCCGAGTGCGATCGCGCCTGCCAGCGCTGCCCGCCGGTCCAGGCGCGCGGCGGTGCAGGCGAGCGTCAGGCTGAGGAGGGCCAGCACCGGCAGATCGGTGAGCCCCGTCACCAGCGGCAGTGCGATCACCGGCGAGCCAACTGCGAACGCGGTGCTGCGCAGCGCGCTGCCCGGCCTTGCCCGCCGGAACGCGGCGGCGATGACCGCGGCGGCCGTGATGCCCATCCAGAGCCGGGGATTGCCGGCGGCGCCGTGCAGGCCAAGCGCGGCGGGCAGGCCGAAGATCGCCATCGCGGGCTCGTACGGGTTGTACTGCAGGACGTGCGAGATCCGAGCTGAGGGCAGGTAGGGCGTGCCGTGGTGCAACAGCAGCAGCCCGGCGCGCGCCACGACCGCGAGCGAGCTCTCGCCAACCGTGGACATGCGGCGGCCGAACGTCACCTGCCAGGCCAGCGGAGCCGCGACGGCGCCAGCCAGAGCGATGAGCACCGCGGCCTCGCGGCCTCGCGACCGCCACAGCGCGGCGGCGAGCGCGGCCAGCGCGTAGCCCCCGGCGGCCCAGATCCCCCAGATCCACTGCACCGGCTGGCCGGACGCCGCGAAGACGCCCGCCGCGAGCGCGGCGAAGGCGGCGTACCAGGCAACGATCTGCCGGCGGTCGCCGACCGCGGTGGGCACCGCCGGCTCTCGTGTGACCGCGGGGGGCTTCGGGGGGTCGTCCCCCCTGGCCGGGCGCGCCGGCGCGACTAGAGCCGTCAGAACCTGGCCGGCTGCGGCGGGAGCGAGGCGATGGCCGGGTGATCAGAATGGATCTTGCCCACACTGGACGCACCGCCCGGCGAGCCGAGGTAGGTGAAGAACTCGACGTTGACCCGGTGGTAATCCCTTAGCTCACCCGGCAGGTCGTCTTCGAAGAAGATCGCATCCACCGGGCAGACCGGTTCGCACGCCCCGCAGTCAACGCACTCGTCGGGATGGATGTACATCATGCGCTCGCCCTCGTAGATGCAGTCCACAGGGCATTCCGCAATGCAGGTTTTATCCAGGAGATCGACGCAGGCTCCCGTGATGATGTAGGTCATTTGGGTACTCCTATTCGGCGCACGGTATTTCGCCGTCGCCAAAGCTAGGGCCCGCCGGCCAGTTCCGGAAACGACGAGTACCCCGTGGGGGACACCAGACCCCCACGGGTCCGCGCGGATGGCATCCCCCCGGGGGTTTGGCGTCCCCCGAGGGTTATTGGTCCCTATCGGGGCCGGGCCGAGCGGCTCTAGTCTGCTGCCGCTCCCCGGGTGAGGAACTTGATGCTCCTTGCCCCCCGCCCGAGAACCCGCGCTCGGTCTCTCGGTGCGTTCCTTCCCCTGCTGGAGGACGTTTTGGCCGATCAGTTTCGCCTGGAGCTCGGGGTCTATGTCCTCGGCGCAATCGGGGCGGCCGATCGCAGTGCCGTTGAGTCCCACCTGGCGGGCTGCGCTGACTGCCGCAACGAGCTCGCCGAGCTAGCTGCCCTGCCGGGGTTGCTGGGGCGAGTGACCGCGGACGAGGCGGAGAGCCTCGTCCGGCCGCCCGATGACGGCTGTGGCCGCAGGCAGTCACTGCCCGCGAGCCCCGGCCGACGACCCCACCGGAGACGGCGGGCGACCACGGGCAAGCACCACCGCGACTGAGCGTGAAGATTCCTGGTCTATGAAACGGAGACAATGCCATGCGTAACCGATGGTGGATTGGCCCCGGTCTCGCGGCCGCCGCCCTAGCCCTCGCAGCTTGCGGGAGCAAGAGCCCCAGCGATCCGCCAGCCTCCAACGTCCCCACCGTCACTCAGGCCAACGCCGCGACTACCTCCGTCGCGGTCAAGACGGTGAGCACGAGCAAGGGAACGGTGCTCGCCACGGCCGACGGCCTCACCCTGTACTGGTACGCCAACGACACCGCAGGCAAGTCGAACTGCAACGGCTCGTGCGCTCAGTACTGGCCCCCGCTCATGGGAACTCCGACCGCCGCTACCGGCACGTCGCTGCCGCACGGCTTCGGGACGATCAAGCGGGCAAACGGGCAG
>Ga0209380_10000395_pt1 | contig 30742 bp, 26 predicted proteins | sample HubBroMetageWFT6_FD_188347 | JGI IMG/M metagenome (GOLD analysis project Ga0209380, IMG submission 188347) | Warmed and freeze-thawed soil microbial communities from the Hubbard Brook experimental Forest, New Hampshire - Hubbard Brook CCASE Soil... | ecosystem: Environmental > Terrestrial >... | reverse complement strand
CGCGGCGCCAAACGAAGTCGTGATGGCGACATCCGAGGCATCGCGCCCGGTCGCCATCAGCACCCGGCCTATACGTGGCATGTTATTGCGCGCGTCAAACACCCACCATTGATTCTCCAGGTAAACCTCGAACCATGCGCTGAAATCCATGGGAAGTACCAGCGGAACGCCAATGTCGCCAAGGTATCCGGTGGCGTAGCGTGCCGGAATGTTCAAGGCGCGGCAGAACGCGATGGCCAGGTGCTGATAATCGCGGCACACCCCCACCCGATCCGTGAAAACATCGAGCGCCGTGCGCGTGGGACGCGCGTGCTGGTAGCCGAACCTTACCTTGGCATTCACCCAGTCGCAGATGGCCTGCACGCGTCCCCAGCCGGGAGGAGTCGCGCCAAAAAGCTCCGTCGCGATGTTCGATAGCCGGTCCACTTCACAGTAGCGGCTGTTCAACAGGTAGATCAATATGTCGTTGGGCAACTCGCCCACCGGATACTCGCGTGCGCCAGGCGAGACCAGATCGGGAGCTCCCGAGTCTTCGATCAGCGTGATGTTGCTCAGCCGGAGAGTGCCCTGGGGCGCGACAAAGCGCGTGCAGCGATTGCCGAAGCCGTCCATGTAGTTGGTGAGTGGGACCGCGGGCGCGATTGCCATTTCATCCGGCGCGCGCAGGTCAGCCACACGCGAGGGATGCACACTTAACATCGATACCATCGCCACCGGCGCGGGAATCTCGAACTCAATGTCGTAGCCGAGGCGGATGAACATGCCGCAGTATAGCCTGTTCCGGCGGACGTCGGGGTCATCAGCTCACTTCGCGGCGTTGGCCTTCACCTGCTCAAACGGCACGTTCATGATGGGATACAGCTTCCAATCGTTGTAATCGAAATGCCACCACTCCTCGGGATTCACCGTGAATCCTTCGGCCTCCATCGCATTGCGCAACAACGCGCGGTTGGCGTTCTGCGGCGCGGTGCCGCCGGCATAATCGGAGTGCGCGCGCCCCGACATTTCGTCGTAGCCGCTGGGCATGTCGAGCGGCTGTCCGGTGCGCAGGTCATACGCTGTGAGATCTACGGCGCAACCGCGATTGTGCTTCGATCCCTGCGCAGGATCAGCGACGTAAAGATGGTCTTCCACCGGCGTCCCATCCCAGAACATCTTGGTCACGTACCAGGGACGATAGCCGTCGAAGATCAGCAGACCGTAACCCTGCGCGTGCAGCTTGCGGTTAGCGCGGACAAGCGCCTCCGCCGCCGGACGCTGCAGGAATGCCCGCGCCTGGCTGTAGAACGGCGTGCCCATAAAGTTGTTGCTCGAGGCGTAGTGGATATCGAGCTTGATGGTGGGATCGAGCTTCACCAGCTCCACCAGGTCGGGCTGGCGAAACGGCCCCGGCTCGGCGGGAGGCTGCGCCGCCAACGCCGCCGCGCGCAGCTCGGCCACAGGACGCAGTGGCTCGATCTTGAACGCCTGTTGCTGCTCCTGCGCCCATAGCGCGGCACTCGCCAGCACGACGCAGAGAATTACTCTACGAACCATCGGGCTAGCATAACGCACGCGCAGTCCCCCGCGCTTTATGGCACCAGCAAGACCGTCAAGGTAGCCGAGCTACTGGTCACGCTGCCGGAGGAGTTGCTCACGACCACCGCAAATTGGGCGTTGTTGTCGGCTGGGGTGGTCGCCGGAGTGGTATAGCTGGCAGAGGTTGCTCCCGAGATCGCCATACCGTTCTTCATCCACTGATAGTTGAGGGTGGGCGTACCGGTCGCCGCCACTGTGAATGTTGCCGGCTGGCCTTGCGTTACAGTCTGGCTCTGCGGTTGTGTGGTGATAGTGGGAGGCATGCCCGACGAGCCTCCACAGGCCGGCAACCCGGCGGCGAGAGCACAGCAAATTAGGAGCAAGAATATGCGTTGATGGAACACTTGCATCACCTCGTTCAAGAATTTCCGTGACGCAATGAGAAGAAGCGGCAGGCCTTGCCGGCAGCACACCGGCGAAGCCGTTGTTTCAATTGGATGAACGGCGCTTACGCTTGGATGCGGGAAATCCGCCTTCTCGCCGCCGCAGGGGCCTGAGTTCTAAGCTCGCGCAGTCTGCCACGTAGTGTCCTACATTGTCTGACATGCCAACGGCGTATTGACAACGCCTGCGCCACGATTCACAATCCTGTAACATTGAATTTGGCCTCGATGTTTCCGGAGTACGTGAATTTCTGATGGCAACTGCTGTTGAATCGATCCCGCTACTAGAGACCCCACGCGCTCTTCGATGGAAGAAGCTTGGTCTGGTTGCCACGCTGCTGGCGATCGCGCTGGGTGTGTTCGCGTGGCTCCAGCCGCTTGCGCTGGTGCGCGCCGCCGGGCATTTCGCGTTGTGGCGCGGCGGTATTCACAGCCGCTATACGCAGGTGGGCGGCTATCGCATTCACTACTACGAGGGAGGCGAAGGGCCGCCGCTGGTGTTCGTTCACGGACTAGGAGCGGAGTCGCTGAACTGGGTCCCGGCGATGCTCGACATGCGCGGCCGGTTCCACGTGTACGCCATCGACCTGCTGGGCCACGGCGAAAGCCAGAAGCCCGACATCGCTTACTCCATAGAACAGCAGTCGGAGATGCTGCGGCAGTTTCTCGCCACTCAGAACATCAAGTCGGCGGACGTGGTTGGCGTTTCCATGGGCGGATGGGTCGCGCTGAAACTGGCGATCGAGCATCCGAATGTCGTTAACCGACTGGTGGTGGCCGACGCTGCCGGACTGAAGTTTCAAACCAGCATCACCGTCAAGAACTTTCTCCCCGCGACGCCGGAAGAGTTCAACACGTTCATGACGATGTTGACGCCGCGACAGTACCCTGCGCCGTATCCCGTGCGGCGCGACTTCCTCAACAAGGTCGCCGAGCATGCCTGGATCACCCGCCGCATCTTCGACTCGTTCCTTACCTATCAGGACGTGCTCGACGGCAAGCTGGGGGCTGTCAAGTCTCCTGTGCTAGTGATCTGGGGCAAAGAGGAAAAGCTGATTCCACTGTCGGTAGGTGAGCAGATGAAGCAGCAACTGCCCAACGCCTCGCTGTTGCTGTGCTTCGACTCAGGCCATCTCGCCGTGTATGAATGTTGGAACAAGCTCGAGCCCGACGTCGCGACGTTTCTCTCGTCGCCGCAGCCACCCGCGCCTTATGTGCGCGAGGTGGCTTCAGGAGTAGGAACGGCGCCCATCGCCAGCGCAGTGATGAAAGTGTTCGGCCGCGAGGATGCTGCGCAGAGATTAAGGTAGTCATTCGCGCGAACCCCGTGTTCCGCAAAGGCGCTCGATAAGTGTGGGGCAGCCACGTTAAGGGGACATTGAAGGCCAGTGAAAGCGAAGGGGCGGGCATCCGCTCAGCCTCATCCTTCGGGCTCGCGGGGCTTAACCTTCATTCTGACCTCGGTGGCCACAGCTTTCTGGACGACATATTCGACATCGTCCATCAACTCGTCGATGAGATAAAGGCCCCGGCCGTGGGTCGCAAGCATGTTCTCGCCCTTGGTTGGATCAGCCACCGCCGACCTGTTCAGGTTCCCGCCGGGATCGCGAATAACCAGCACAATCTCTCCACCCTGATCGCAGGCAACTGAACACTCGATGTTCTTCGCAGGGTCGCTCTTGCACCCGTGAATGATGGCATTCGCCAGGGCCTCGCGCACCGCAAGGTCGATCTCAAGCTCACGGCCCTGCGCGCTCTGCATCTGCCGCGCAACCTCCATGACTCCGTCCACCACCGGGTTTATGCGGTTCAAGTCTGCGGGAATCGTGATGCTGAACTTGCAGGCCGAGGAGGCAGGCAAAAGGCCGCTGAGTCGCTTGGTGTCGTCGAACGCGCGCTGCAGTTCCTGCATAAGACGCTGCTGCACACGCTCAGCCTCATCGCGCAGCTCCAGCGATTGCTTCAACTCGATCAGATTTCGCCGTAGTTCCAGTTGCGCCTGCACCTGGCGGCTGAGCGCTTCCAGGGCGCTGTACTGCCCCTCGGTAAGCTGACGTGGTTTGCGGTCGAGCACGCAGAGAGTACCGAGCGGCAGCTCATCGGAGGAACGGAACTGTGCCCCGGCATAAAAACGGATCTTCGGATCGGCCTGAACCAGGGGGTTATCGCTGAAACGTGGATCTTTGGATGCGTCTTCCACGACGAGCAAGTCTTTCTGCAATATGGCGAACGCACAGAACGCAAGGTCTCGGGGAGTCTCGTCCACCTCGACACCCACTCGCGACTTGAACCATTGCCGGTCGGAGTCGATCAAGGTAATCAGTGCGATTGGGGTCTCGCAGATCTGCGAAGCCAGCAGCGTGAGATCATCGAAGGCCTCTTCCGGGGCGGTGTCGAGGATTTTGTATTCGCGCAAAGCGGCCAGACGCGCTTGTTCCTCTGGATGCAGGCTTGGCTTCATCGTCGGACCTCCGGGAGATAGAGCCGCAAACAACTTAGACTACAGGGGAACTGCCGAGTGAGCCGATTATTGATGAGCGGTGGACAAATAGCAATTTAAGGCCAGCGGCAGAAGACGGGAGTAGCCTGGCATCCCTTGTACGCTTGTACGCTTGCGGGTCGAAATGTAGCGGTGGGCGATAGGCCGCGCGAGGATGACCTGCATGTGTGCTGTCGCACGGCTCCCCAAATTGCCGACAGCAGCCAAGTGTTGGCCAGCAGCGACTTTTTCTGGTCATGGGTGTTTCCTTGCGCATGCGCCGCTTCGATTTAAGTAGGACCGAGGTGCTGTCATGCGAGCTGCGAAGTTCATTCACCTGGCGTTAATACTTATTAGCGGTTTTGCGACGATCGTTGGCGTCGCCAGAGCGCAGAGCATCGTTCAAGTCTGTAATCCCAAGATCACCGCCAACCAGATAGTTGCCACGGCTGCGCAACGGAAGGCCGCGGGAGAAATCGCGCAGCCGCCGCTCACCGACCAGGCCAACGGCTTCGCCTGGCCCGACGCACCTCTCGGCGTCATCAAGACCGAAGCCGGCTACACGTTTTTTGGTAGCGACGGCGCATTCCACTCCCGGCAACTTTGGCAGGGACACTATTACGGCAACAACAAGTATGGATCGGTCACCCGCACGACCGGCACGCTCAACCAGCCGCTGGGTACCGATCCTCCCATCGACGTGACCATCTATCCCAATCCCGATCCGGCGGTCAACCCGTTCTATTCGAGCTATGACTACATGGGAGGCGGGCCGGTTTACAAAGTTCCGGAAGGTGCGATCGGCTCCGGCAAGCTTCTGATGGTCTATCACGCGGAAGTTCCCACGATTACTACCCAAAGCTTCTATTCGGTGCTGGCCCTGGCAAGCTCGTCGAATGGCGGAAAGAGTTGGACTGACCTGGGCGAGGTCATTCGCACCAACCAGGCCTATCGAACTGACATGGACGGCTTCGACATCGGCGACTCTACTCTCGTCGTTTCCCCTGATGGCAAGTATTTCTACATCTATTTCCCGGACTGGCTGGCCAATGGCACCACGCACTGGGGAAATACGGTCACGGCGGTTTCCGTGGCTCGCGCTTCCATTGGCTCGGTGCTCGCAGCTGCTTTCGGAGGCAAGCCGCACGCCGTCGCGTTCCAGAAGTTCTATGCCGGCTTCCATCTGGAACAGGGATTGGGCGGGTATTCGAAGGGCCTGAATCCCACGACTCCTTACGGCGGTAACCTTCAGGTGGCTTATAACGGCAATCTGGGTCGCTATCAGATGCTCATCAACGCTGGCGTCGTGCTTTACTATTCCGAGTCTGTCACCGGCCTGAGTTGGTCGCCGCTCAGCCTGTTTTACGACTTCCGCAATGATCCGGACCAGGCCAGCGTTTACGCCGCTTTTGTCGGAATGGGCGACGATCCCAGCATTTTGGGCAAACAGTTTTACGTCTTCTATACCCGCTACCCGAATAACGGAGAGGGCTGGAACGGCGCAACCGTGAATCGTTTCACTGCTTCGTGCCAGTAACTATGTAATGCGTCGCGTGACTAGTTGACCACGGAGAATATTGGGCTCTGCAACGTCCCTTCAATCCGAATTGGAAAGGACAGTTTGCCCTTTTCTAACTTGGCCCCCGACATTCGCGCCATCATGTTGGTGAAGAAGCCCTGACCGTTAAGGACATTCGCCACGCCCCTGTAATACAGCCCCCCGCCACCCATCACGCCCAGACTTCCTGAGCATTGAAGGTCGATTCCGTAAAAGGCGATATCAATCTGGTGGCTGGATATCCGGCGGTTAGCCAGATTCATATCGGCAGAGAGCGTGGAGAACGAAGAAGGGGCACGGGAAGCGGCACCAGGATCTCTGAAACGAGTCATCTTCATCATGTTCTCGTTCTGATTAAGCGTAGGTAGCTCGCCATTGCGCACGATTATGTGGCTGCTCCCGCTTATTCCCGCTAGCGGATTGTAAGAATGCTCAATTTCTCCTTCGAGCTTCAGTGTTGCTTGCATCTTTCCTGTCATCTTGCCGCGGCCCTCTGGAAATTGAGCAAGAAGATAGGCAACGTCAACCCCGCTGGCTTGCACGTTTGTGCTGAATTTCGTCTTGGAGCCCGCTAAGTTGAAGGAAAAATCGCCACTGGCCCGGCCGCCATGAGCCTCCACACTCAAATCATTGAGGAACACCTGTTTGGGCAGTATCCGCAAGTGCGATCTCACGTTTGTGGCAAGGACCGATCCGAAACGGGCGGAATCCGCCTTGAGGTCGCCCTCCGCGACAAGCGAAGAGGCGGGGCCGGTAAACGCGTCGAAGTCCACCTGCTTCAATTGAGCTGCGATGTTGTGGAACTCGAGAACGACCGGTCCAGGCCTATCCGAAGGGTCAATAAGACTCGAACCTGACAACGTACCACCCTTAATTTCTACCGTGGAGATCACTCCCAGAGAGAATGGCGGAGGTTCACGATCAGACTGCCCTGAACCCTTCAATGCGGCAGCATTCTCAAAGTTCCACAGGCCGTCAGGATCCGAAATCACGTTGATGACGGGGTCATTCAGTACTACTGACTTAATTACGATTCGCCTATGCAGCAGCGCAGCGGCGTCGATCTCGGCAGTAATTCTAGGCGCTGCGAGGAAATACCCCGTCGGAAATGGGGGTGGATTTTTCACCCCGATGTCGTAGAGACGAATCGATAGAGTGGGAAGCAGACTCACTCCCAAGCGCCCAATTTGTATTTGTTTTCCGGTTTTGTCCTGCAGGTAGGCAATCACTTGGGGACGGTATCGGTCAGGGTTCCTAAAGACAAGCGCGACTACCGCGCCAGCGAGGACAATGACGCTCGCGATTAAAACGACTGCGATACTACGACGACTAGACACCACACTCCTGATCGAGGAGTTCTCAAGTGTGGATAATAACTGACCGATGGGTTAGATAACGACCGTCTCCTGATACTCCCCGTACACGCGACGCATAGCATCGGAAATTTCGCCGACCGTCGCGCTAGCCTCGACCGCTTCGACGATTGTCGGCATCAGGTTGCGGGTTCCGCGCGCTGTGTCCTCCACTTGCTGAATAGCCGCTTGCCACCTCGCTTGGTCGCGTTTCGCGCGCAGAGCTTTCAGGCGTTCGACTTGCTTGCGCTCCAGCGACTCGTCGATGCGTTGGAGAGGGATCGGCTTCTCCTCCTCGATCCCGAAGGCATTCACACCGACCACGATCGCCTCTTTCCGGTCCACTGCCTGCTGATACTCGTAGGCGGCGTTCTGGATTTCCGCCTGGATATAGCCGCGCTCGATGGCCTTGAGCGTGCCGCCCATGCCATCGATCTTGTCGAGATAGGCGCGCGCGCCGGTTTCGATCTGGTCGGTGAGGGACTCGATGTAGTACGAGCCGGCCAACGGATCGATGGTCTGCGGCGCTCCCGACTCGTAGGCAATGACTTGCTGGGTGCGCAGCGCGATGCGCGCCGACTGCTCGGTAGGCAGCGCCAACGCCTCGTCGTAAGAGTTGGTGTGCAGCGACTGGGTTCCGCCCAGCACCGCCGCCAGGGCCTGCAGCGCGGTGCGCACAATGTTGTTCTCCGGCTGCTGCGCCGTTAGCGTGGAGCCAGCCGTCTGAGTGTGGAAGCGCAGCATCTGCGACTTGGGATTCTTGGCCTTGAAGTGATCGCGCATGATGCGCGCCCACATGCGGCGGGCGGCGCGGAACTTCGCCACCTCCTCCAAGAAGTTATTGTGCGCGTTGAAGAAGAACGACAGCCGCGGCGCGAACTTGTTCACGTCGAGTCCGGCGTCGATCGCGGCCTGCACGTAGGTCATGCCGTTGGCCAGAGTGAACGCGACCTCCTGAGTCGCCGTGCATCCCGCCTCGCGCATGTGGTAGCCGGAAATCGAAATCGTGTTCCATTCGGGCACGTTCTGGTTGGCGTAGGAGAAAATGTCGGTGATGATCCGCATCGCCTGGGCAGGCGGATAAATGTACGTTCCGCGCGCGATGTACTCCTTCAGCACATCGTTCTGGATGGTGCCCGAGATCTTCCGCACGTCGCGCCCAGTGCGTCGCGCTACGGCGATGTAGAGCGCCAGCAGAATGGACGCCGTCGCGTTGATCGTCATCGAAGTGGAAATCTTTTCCAGGTCGATGCCGTCGAATAGCCGCATCATGTCTTCGATGGAGTCGATGGCCACGCCTACCTTGCCGACTTCGCCCATAGCCAGCGGGTTATCAGAGTCGAGCCCGATCTGCGTCGGCAGATCGAAGGCGATGCTCAATCCAGTGGTGCCCTGGCTCAGCAGATATTTGTAGCGGCGGTTCGACTCGTCGGCATCGCCCATGCCGGCGTATTGGCGCATAGTCCACAGGCGTCCCCGATACATCGAGGCCTGCACGCCGCGCGTGTACGGGAACTGCCCGGGAAAACCTAGCTCGCGATCGTAATCCCAGCCCTCGAGATCGGCGGGCGTGTACAGCGGATGAATGCTGGTATGTGAGGAAGTTTCCTGGTTCTCGGCCAGTTTGCCGGAGGCGGGTTTGGTCTTGATATCGGCCATGAAATTAGGCCCTCGATCTCGATGAAGATTTGCCGCACAAACAGCGGTCGCTACGATTATCGCGTCCCCGCTTGACCCACCGCAGTGAGCCGAGTCACAAGCCAGACTGATGCGCCGCTACTACTTCTTCTTACCCTTTTTCCGCGAGAGCCAGAAGGAGTTCACTCCAAAATAAAGGAACAGCAGCGCGAACACGGCGGCAACGGCGATCCTTCCGCGAGTGGTTGTACCGGCGAGGTAGCGATGGTATTCGCGCACCGTGGCGGCGCCGCCGATCACGGCCAGCACCAGGAAGAGGAAGCCGGTGACTTCCAGCCAGAGCACGTGCATCACGCGGCTTACGCTGGAGGCCGTGACGCGGCCAGCACTATAGAAGGCGCGTACCCAGCGGTTCTCGCCGGTCTTGCGTCCGGCCACTCGCAACGCGGCCCGGCTCTGCCTGCCAAGGTCTTGCGAAGTCGCGGGTTTGTTCTCGGTTGGTGCGGCCATTGGGCTAAAAGCGTATTCTAGCAGCCAGAAATCAGCGCCGACTCGTTCGCAGTAAACTCACGTTTTCAGGTGGCAGTGTGGACGACGAACTGAAAGAACTGATGAAGGAACTGGGCGAGGCCATCAATCATTCGGTGGCGGAGTCCGATGAAATTTCGAGTGTGATGTCGCGCATCAAAGCCGAGGGCTACGAGGTCTTTCTGGTATTGGAGGCGACCATCGGATTCAACCAGCGCGAAGACGCAGGTGAAGCCGCGCCGCCAAAGGAATACACGTCGACCGGCGAGTTGGAGATCACCTCGCAGGACCTGAAATTTCTGCGTTCTCTCCGTATTAAGGTCAACGGCGAGGGCTGATTTTCGGGCCAGATTGTCGACGCTCCGGATGGCTTGCGGTGTGCTAAGATTTCGACGCTCTGAAGTGGGTTCGCGTTCGGCGCGGCCGCCTGATGGACAACGCAGTCTTGCCCCGGTTGGGGAACGCAGCACTCAGGAATCACCAACATGAGAGACACGCTGGGAGTCTTACTGGCTGGTGGCGCGGGTGAACGCCTGTACCCCCTGACCCGCGACCGTGCCAAACCGGCCGTCACCTTCGGCGGCATCTACCGCATCATCGACATCACACTGTCGAACTGCATCAACTCCGACCTGCGGCGCGTGTACATCCTGACGCAATACAAGGCTCTGTCGCTCAACCGGCATATTCGCGAAGGCTGGGGCAACGTGGTGGGACACGAACTGGGCGAATTCATCGAGATCCTGCCGCCCATGCAGCGCGTCAGCGCAAACTGGTACATGGGCACCGCCGACGCGGTCTACCAGAACATTTACTCCATCGGCTCCGAAGAGCCGAAGTACGTGCTGATCCTGTCGGGCGACCACATCTACAAGATGAACTACGACCTTATGCTGCAGCAGCACAAGGACTCGGGCGCCGACATCACGCTGGCAACCATTCTGGTGGATCCATCCGAAACGCGGCACTTTGGCGTGGTCGAGATCGATCGCACCGGGCGCGTAACCGGATTCCAGGAGAAGCCCGAGCAAACCGACCTGCGTTCGCCTTATAACCCGCGTATGGTTTCGGCCTCGATGGGTATCTACATCTTCAACGCCGAAGTGCTGATCCCGGCCCTGCTGAAGGATGCGGACGACCCGTCGTCGAAGCACGATTTCGGCCACAACATCCTGCCCAAGATGGTGGACGACACCAAGGTTTACTCGTTCAACTTCATCGACGAGAACAAGAAACAGGCGCTCTATTGGCGCGACGTCGGCACGCTCGACGCCTACTACGAGGCCAACATGGACCTGGTCTCGGTGGCGCCCGTATTCAACGTGTACGACAACGACTGGCCACTGCGCACGCACATGCGGCAGTATCCGCCGGCCAAGTTCGTGTTCAATGATCCCGGGCGCATGGGCGAGGCCCACGACTCCATCGTGTCCATGGGCTGCGTGCTCTCGGGCGGCTCCATTCGCGGTTGCGTGCTGTCGCCGGATGTGCGTGTCAACTCGTTTTCCGAAATCGACACCAGCATCCTGTTCTCGCATGTCGATGTCGGGCGCCACTGCAAAATCCGCAAGGCCATCATCGACCGCGACGTGCACGTGCCGGAGGGAACGGTCATCGGCTACGACACCGAGGCCGATCGCCAGAAGTATCACGTGACCGACAGTGGCATCACCGTGGTCACGCGTGACTACTCGCTGTTCGAGAACCCGGTGGCGGCGAACTACTTCGATCCGGAGTAGAGCCCTCAGCGATTCGCAGTCCCGCAGGCCCGGAGAAATCCGGGCCATTCGTTTTGCGAAAGCCGCATTTCTCCATTGTGCCGGCTGGCGTTCTGCACTAACATTCGTGCACGTTATAGCGCTTTGATCCCAGTTACTTGGTGGCCGGGGTTCCACCTGAGTGGTCTTCGCGCAATTGCTGATCAGTGCACTACGGCTAGGTGCGCGAGACAACTCCATTTCGAGACAAATGAGGGTGCGGCATGAATCAGCGCGGCGGGATGGCAACCATAGCTTTGCTGATTGCGGCAGTCCTGGGTGTGTCCTATCTGCCCCGCAAGGCCGCGGAGAGCTCCGGCACGCAGGGGGCGCAGACGACTGCGACTCGCGTTCCCGCCAGCACCACCAGCGGCACACCCTCGGCCGCCGTGGCAACGAAGCCGATTCCCTCTTGTGAGCAAATCGCCAAACGACTGCGACGCTTTTATCGGCCCAACGAGAAGCCTCCCATGCCCGTGTCGTGCTATCCCGAAGGCGCACGAGTACCTGCAAAGGACAAATCGACAACCAACCCCACCCTGAGTTTTGCCATCGCCATTGTGCCCAACCCGGTGCAGACCCACCTGCCACTTGTGTTCGATCGAGCTATCGAGTCGATCCAGCAGGCGGCCCAGGATGTGAACTACATCTACGACGGGTCATGGTTTCCGTGGAACCACTCGGACAAGTCCTACGAGTCGCTGTCGGACGAGGAACAGGCAGCCAAGCTCGAGGCGGAGTTGCAGGAGCAGCCCGGAATCATGGTGTTCCGGCGCGGCCTCGACAGCGAAAAGGTCGATGACTCGTGGAGCAAGTGTGAGACCAGCCCCGGCAGCGGTGTGGTCAAACCCAACTGTCTCGAGTCGAAAGACGGTGAGTTCGCCAACCACTACGAACGCGACCTGGTGGTATTCGTTGTAGCGGAGCAGCCCACCGGCGGCCTCAACGATGCACAGTTCGAGCATTCGCTACAGTGGATGCAAACCATCCAGCCGGACCACGTCACCAAGCCGCTGCGCATCGTGGGGCCGACGTTTTCCGGAACTCTGCCGTCGCTGGCGCGCGAGCTCACCCCACTGACCCTCGAGGATTATCAGCAGGGCGCGGTGATTTACAGCGGCACGTCGAACTCGGAGAGCGGTGTCCACTGGTTCCAGCTTTACCTGGCCAACCTGCAGGACGAGTTGCAGAAGAAGTGGCCCGAGGCCCAGTTGCAGTTCCGGACGTTTTTGGAAGGCGACGGGCTAATGACCAACCGCTTCCTCTGCTACCTGCAGCATGAGGGCTACGACTTGGAAAGGGTCGCGATTCTTTCGGAAGACGAGACCGCATTCGGCAACGTCGCCAAGCAACCGACCAAGACCGCTGGCCCGGTCACTTGCCAGAGCGGCAAGACAGGGCAAGCAGGGCCGTCGCCAATCTATCTCTATTATCCGCGTGACATCGCCTCGCTGCGCTCGGCATACGAGGAGCAGTCGATTTTCGCCGCCGGCAAACAACAGAGCGCCGCCCCGGCCACCTCGCTGCGTGGCAATTTAAGCGAACCGGTCAGCAGCGAACACGACACCGTGCGCACCTACGGCGGACAGATAACGCCGCTCGCGCAGGAAGCGACACTGTTTGGAATCACCAACATTCTCGATTCCAAGCACATTGATTTCGTGATTCTGCGCAGCACCAATTCGCTTGACCAGTTGTTCCTGAGCGAGTTCTTGCGTCGCTCCTATCCCAGCGGCCGGGTGGTAATCGATGGGGCCGACCTGATGTTCCGGCGCGGCTCACAGGGCGCGTCGTTGCGCGGGGTCATGCTGCTGTCCACGTATCCGCTGTTGAGCTGGACGCCAGACGCGATTCCCCCCATCCACGGCAGGCGCAAAACCAGCTACCGGGTGTTTGCCGAAGATCTCTCGGAAGGCGTCTACGTTGCGGCGCGTGAGCTGTTCGAAGGCTTGCCGGACGCCCGCCGCGCCGTCCCGATCAACGATTACGGCACGCCGAAATCATCGCACAGCAAAGACGACGCGGCCGAAGCCGACCATCGGCCTGCCACTTGGGTTACGGTGGTCGGACATCGACAGTTCTGGCCTATCGCCGTACTCAACGAGCAGACCGAGGTGGAAAAAATCTCGGACACCAACACCGTATTTTTTGGCCCGAGTAGCGAATCGCTGCTGCAAGCCGAATTCGCGAAGCCCGACGCAACATTAGGCGCAGCTCCGACCACAGCCGGCCAAGGCGCGGCTTTGCCCGGAGAAATGTCGGGCCTGCTGGCGTTCTGCGTGATCCTCGGCTTCTGGCATCTCTACTGCTGTTGGAATGGATCGATCATCCGGCCTCCGCGGGTGCGAGCGTACTTCGCGCCGATTCCACGAGTGCAACACACCAGCCTGATCTTTATCGGCGGCCTGGTCCTGGGATTGCTGGGAGTAACGCTGTTCTTCGCGGTCACCTTGGGCAAGCTGGTGCTGGCGCCGCGCTGGGACATCGCCATCACTTACGCGATTGGCGCAATCCTCGTGTCCGGCTTTCTGGGTTGCGTGGGCAATTACCGGCTTCCGGTAGTGTCGGGCGAACTTCACCAGCGAGACCGCGAGCGCATCCGGCGCTGGCGGCTCATCTACTGCATTTTGTGGATACCGGTCGTGGCTTGGATTGCGTGGATGCGTTACGGGTATCTGACGCAGCACCTCACCGCAGCCAATGCCTTCGCCACGTTCTGGCGCAGCGTGTATCTGCGCAGCGGAGTCTCACCGCTACTGCCGCAGGTGGTGCTGATCGCCGGCCTGTATGCCTGGTTCTGGTTCAACCTGCACGGCCTGTCGCTGTTCGGTGACGACCGGCCGGTGCTGCCCAAGGTTGACGATCTTCCTGATATGCCGGTTGCCGCCGACCGCAAGGAAGAAGAGCGAGGCGAGCACTCGCGCCTGGTCAAAGTCTTCCGCATGTTCAGCCGTGAGGGTGCGGGACAAAACATCGAACGTAACGCCCTTCCTCTAAGCCGCGGCTACGGCGTTTCGCTGATCGGTTTCCTGGTTCTCGCGCTGCTGGTGTTGCGGGCGGCGCTCGGCGATCACAGCCTCCGCAGCCTGGGCGACCACCGCTTCGGCACGGTGATTTTCTATGCGGTCGGCCTGTGTATGGCCCTCATCCTGGCTGACACGTATCAACTGCTCAACACCTGGAGCCAGTTACGACAGTTGCTGATCTTTCTCGACCGACTGCGGCTCCGGCGAACCTTCGGCGAGTTGCGAGGCCTCTACGGCGGTTCGGTGTGGAAGTTGAGCGGCAACGTGCTGGAGGAGCGTTATCGCTTGCTCTCGCGCCAGTTCGAGAGTGCGCGGCACCTGCATAACGCGCTGGCCCAGTGGAAGACCTCAAACGCCGGCGAGGAGCAGGACAAGCACAGAGCGCTCGAGCAGATGGAGCAATGCGAGAAGCAGGGCAGGAAATTCGCGACCTGGTACGTGGACCTGCTGAACGACGAAATCAAGGACACCGACAAGGAGTACAACATCCGGCCGCTGACGGAGTTCCAGGAGATGCTGGCCGCGACCGCCGGCTGCATCCTGAAACACGTGATCCTCCCGTCATGGCAAACCGAGACGGAGTCGCTCATCCGCTGCCCCGATCCCAACAACAAAGCCAAGGACAGCGAGACAGAAGCAGTGTGTATGTCGGCGTACGTTCGCGCCGGGGAAGAGTTTGTCGTGTTGCCGTACCTGGGCTTCATCCAGAACATTCTTGGACGAGTGCGCACCATCGCGTTCAGCATTGTGTCGCTGTTTGTGGCGGCGACGCTCGGGGTCTCGAGCTACCCGTTCGATCCGCTGCCGGTGATCGGCGCGGTGTTCCTGATTTTGTTCGCGCTGGTCGGCGTGACCATGATTTTCGTCTACAGCGAGATGAGCAAGGACTCCACACTGAGCCACATCGCCAACACCAACCCGGGCGAGCTGGGAATGGAGTTCTGGGTGAAAATGGCCACCCTCGGGATTGGTCCGCTGATTGGGTTGCTCACCACGCTGTTCCCGTCGATGACGGATTTTGTGGTGTCGTTCCTGCAGCCGGGAGCACAGGCATTCAAGTAGGCAGACGCGAGGTCCGGTATGCGCATCGCGGGAACGGCGTTGAAGTGCATAGCTCTACTGGTAGTTTCACTGCCGTTGGGCGCAAACGACAACGGAAACCTGTTGCCCACGGCATCGCTGGCGAAACAGGTGCGCTCACTGAATATGTTGCTCAGCGATTCGCCGCCCGGCACCACGATGGAGAGCCGACGACGTGCCGGATTTGTTGTCCGCGACAAGATCAGCCAGTTCATCTTTGACCAGATGGACGCCAATCCCGACATATTGCAGAGCCAACTCCGCAAGCAATTGCAGGCGGTTTTGTGCTCGCGTCCTAACGACGAGTGCGATTGCGATCATCCGCCGTATGTGCTCGGCAATATCTGGGGAGGCAAGAAGGGAACCCAGCAGTTCGTAGTCGCCTATGTTCTGTATCTTGGATTCATGGGCCCGAAAGGCTCCATCACAGTAGTAGAGAGCTACCTGTCAGAGAACGGGAAGGTGAGACGCTCGTCGCGCGGAGGAGCGGAGTTTGATGGCTACGTGGTCAACTTCCAAATGGCGGAACAGTTTTCGGATCCTGCCGAGATATGGGTGCTGGCGTGGGGGACGGTAGAAGGCGCCAGCGGACGCGGACTGCACGGACGTGCGACGGTTTATAGCGTGGGTGCCGACTCCGTGAAGGTGTTGTGGGATGCTCCGGACCTGGCCAACGTCATCGCCCAACGCAACGCAGTGGGATGGGAAGTGGCTTATGCCGATCCGCCCTTGCTATACGGCAACGACCCCAAGCCTTACTTCCTCGATGTCTACGAAGTCGCTTATCTGAAGCGTACATTTTCCCGCGTGGTGCACTTCCAGCATCCCGAGGACTGACCTCAACTCGTCAGCACTTTCGCCTTCATGGTGACCGCGCCCACGCACCACAGCAGCGCGTCTTCCACGTGCTGGCGCAGCGCTTCGTTGGTGAAAACCTTCTTTAGCGATTGGCCTTCGGTGAGGCGTGCGGCTAGTTCCGTCAGGATTCCCTGGTAACGCTCGGGCATGCTGAGACCGGAGGCGCGCACCAGGTCGTCGAAAATCAGGAGGCAATCGAGCACCACGCCGTCAGGGTCGGCATCCTGCGAATTGACGAGGTAGAGCGTCTGGGCGACATCGCAGATGGTTTCTACCGCGCGCGGCGGATTGCCCAGCACCGCCAGCGATGGATCCATGGCCAGCGCTTTGTGCACCTGCGTGAGACGGAGGAAAAAAATGATGCGGCCATCGGCCGTGAGAGGCCGTTCGTTGTCACCTCCAACCGCCAACAACGTGTAAAACTGTGGGCCCTCGTGAGTGGGATCGATGCGAAATCCGGCCAGCGCAAGTTCCTCCTGGCGGCCGGAGCGGGGGGTATTGGTATCGAGGATCGGCAGATCGGACATAGGGTAATGTTACCGAAAGCAGGCGCGATTGGCAGTGAGAATGTCGTGAATCGACAGCGTGGCTTTGCGGAAGAGGATGGCGGCCTAAAAGTGACAAGTAAGGACGACGCTGTCTACTGCGTCGTCGCAACCCGCCCACGCCGGTTCCGCAGCATGCATCCGCCAAGCACAGCGGCTGCGGTCATTAGGCCAATGCCAACCGCTACGCTCTTGGTACAGAGAGCATCGAGGGTCGATCTTTTCTTCGCGCCCTTGATGTGCTCTGGTCGGACGCCCATTCCGATTAGTCGCGCGATCAAATGCGGGAACACAGGTATTTGCACAATCGCCTTCAGTTGCCACGGCGCGACGGCTGGGCCGGGGTTCCTGAAGATCGCTTGCATGCCTTTGTGGGCGAACACCTGGATCTGTTGCGTGACGCGGGTTGGGAACTCGCGCCGTCGTTGCACCTGCGCCAGCAGGTCTTCGCTGACGCGGCCTTCGCGAAGTGCGTCAGCCAGTAAATTTGCTGTCGCTACGGCATCTTGGATCGCCAAGTTGATGCCGACACCGCCGGCCGGAGACATGGCGTGCGCGCCATCGCCAATGCAAAGCAATCCGGGCCGATGCCAGCGTCGCAGCCGGTTAATTTGCACCGTCAACAGCTTGATCTGCTCCCAGTCTTTCAGCTCTTCGACGCGATCGCCGAGATAAGGAGCGACCTGGCGAATCGATTCGCGAAACGCCTCGAGGCCGCGACTCTGCACTTCGGCAAACGATCCCTTCTGAATCAACAGTCCGGCCTGAAAGTACTCGCCACGATTAATCAGAACGAGCACTTTGCCGTAGTTCAGGTTTCCCAACAATTGTTCGGGATCGTCGGCGCGGCGGCTGAGGCGAAACCAAAGCACGTCGATGGGGACTCCGCGCTCGATGACCTCGAAGCCCGCGGACTTTCGCACCGTCGAGTGGCGTCCATCGCAGCCAATTACGAGCTCGGCAAGGATGTGTACCAGACCGTCGGGCGTCTGCGCTTGCACGCCAGTGATCCTTTCGCCTGCGCGAATGAGGTGCACGGCATCATGCTGCATTCGAAGATGGAAGCCGGGAAACTGCCGGGCCTTGCCAGAGAGAAAATCGAGGAAATCCCATTGCGGCATCAACGCAACGAACTTGCAATGTGTGGGCAAGCGGCTGAGGTCGGCAGCTTTGAAAGTGAAATCCCCCAGCACACCACTGACTGAGGTCAGCTTCTGGTGTGGAACCTTCATGAGGTCGTCCAGCAAACCGAGCTCGTACATCACTTCGAGGGTCGAGGGATGCACGGTATCGCCTCGAAAATCGCGGAAGAAATCGGCGTGCTTCTCCAGCACGGTGACTTCGACGCCGGAGCGCGCGAGCAGATAACCCAACATCACGCCCGCGGGTCCGCCGCCGACAATACAGCACGTGGTTTCGAGAGTCTGATCAGGCATGAGAACTCTCCTCAGCTATTGATGTCGTATCACCGGAGACGACGTTCTCTCCGAGCTGGACGGCCTAGAAACTATACGTTGACCGGAAGCTTGAGCAGTTTAATATTCCCTCTTTGGGGAAGCATTTAGCTGTAGTGGTACTATTGGCCTCCGTTAGCACGTAAGTCTTGCATGTCAATTAGGAGAAATACATCATTTCAGCGTAAGTCTCTTGATCAAAAGCAGATATAAAGTCAAACGGTGGCGGACTATTCCCGCCTAAAGTGCTATAATCAAGCTAGCGAGTCAGGCTGGGGTACCCAGTCTGGCTCTTTTTGCGTTACGGAGAGCCATTTTCGCCGCAGCCGCCAGTAATGCAGGTGGCAAGGCTAATACTCATCAACATTTGGGCGGGCTGCTACAATTCGTTGCGAAATCTCAGGGGCAGCCCCCCGCACGCTAAACGAACTGTCGGTCCCGTAAATTCCGTACAAGTCTTTAGCTGTCATCAGGATTTCGGGGCCGGAAGTTAGCCCGTTGGGAGCTCGAATTGGACGACAACCAGGCGGTGAACGCGCTTGTCCGTCGCTGTGTAGCGGGCGACGCCGCGGCATGGCAGGAAATCGTCCAGCAATACCATCGCCGTATCTATAACATCTGCTACAGGTTTTCGGGGTCGCCTGACGACGCGGCCGACCTCACCCAGGAAGTATTCATCAAGGTTTACCGCACGTTGGGCACCTTCGACGGGTCGCGGGCCGCGCTGATGACGTGGATCACCACGGTGACGCGCAACCTGCTGGTGGACCACTTCCGCAAAGGTAAGTACGACCGTGTGACGGACTCTCTGGAGGGCACCCCGGGCGGGCAGGAAGACGGCCTAACGGTGGGTGAGCAACTGGAAGACCATTCGGTCAGCCCGGAGCAGGCTGTACAGAGCCAGCAGACCCAGAAAATGGTGCACGAGGCCCTCCAGAGGCTGTCGCCGGAGCTGCGGGAAGCTGTGATTTTGCGGGACTTACGGGACATGGACTACAAAGAAATCGCCCTGGTCCTGAAAGTGCCCGAAGGAACGGTAAAAAGCCGGATTAATCGTGGGCGAACGGAACTTGCACGGCTACTTCAACGTACTTACAGGCAGGTGAATTGATGTACGGCGAATCAAAACCCGGAGTGCAGTGCGTGGAATTCGAAGCGTTGCTGGCTGACGCGCTCGATGCGACTCTGCACGGCGCGACGCTGGCGGGCTTCGAAGAACACCAGAAGTCCTGCCCCGCCTGCGCGGCGATGTTCCAGGAAGCCTCGGCCGGCAAACACTGGCTGATGCAGCTGGAGGACATCGAGCCGCCCAAGCACCTCGTACACAATATTCTGGCGCAGACCATCGGCACGGTGGCGGAAGCCAGCACCAAGCCGGCGCCGGCCGGCGAGACATGGATGGACCGGCTGAAGGGCAAGATCGCGCCGGCGTTCGCTCCGGTGGTGACGCCTCGTTTCGCAATGTCGTTTGGCATGGCGTTCTTTTCAATTACCATGCTGGCGAACATCGCGGGTTTGCACGTCGCCGACTTGAAGCATGTGGACATGAGCGCGAAGGGTATACAGAAGACGTACTACTCGACGCAAGCTCGCGTGGTGAAGTATTACGAAAACATCCGACTGGTTTATGAGATCGAGTCTCGCGTGCGCGATTTGCGCCGTGCCGCGACACCTGACAAACAGGAGGAACAGAACACGCCAAAGAATCCGAAGAAAGGCTCATCGAACGAGCACAACCGCAAGTACGAGAACTACAGCCGGGAAGCAGGCCAGCCAGTGCTGGCGAGTTGCCCGGCGGTAGAGCAACAGACCCCACAGGCCCGGCTGAACTGGAGAACGATATGAACTGCGCCAACCATGTCGAAGTACCCGCAGTTGCATACTGCCGCACATGTGGCAAGCCACTGTGCGGCACCTGCACGCGAGATGTGCGTGGCGTCATTTACTGCGAGGAGTGTCTGGCCTCGCAAATGAGCGGCACCATGCCGCCGCCACCACCGGGACCTGGAGCCGTAGCTCCGGGCGTCCCACCACCAGTTAGCGGAAGCAGCCCCGGGCTGGCAGCGCTTCTCGGCTTTATTCCGGGCGTGGGCGCCATGTACAACGGCGAGTATACGAAGGGATTTATTCACGTACTGATCTTTGCCAGCCTGATCTGGGCGACGGACCACGTGAACGATCTGTTTGGCCTCGGCATTGCGGCCTTCGTGCTGTATATGCCGATCGAGGCCTACCAAACCGCCAAGGCGAAAATGATGGGCGTGCGTCCTCCCGATCCGTTCGGCCTGAACAACCTGAACCTGTTCGGGAGCGGCACCACGCCAGCTGCGGCCGCAGGTGTGCCAACCGGCGTAGGGGTGGAAGGACCGCCGGTGGAGGAAGAGTACAGCGGAGGCTCGCGCATACCGGTGGGAGCGTTTGTGCTGATCGCCTTGGGCGTGATCTTCCTGCTGGAGCAATTTGGCTGGTTCCACTTCGATTGGTTCGGGAGATTCTGGCCCGTCATCCTGATTGCCATCGGGATCCGCGTGCTGATGAAGCGCACCGGGCGGGGATGGTGAGGAGGGCGTCATGAGATACCGTTATAACCCCAGTTGCTCTTGTCCCCGTTGCCGTGCCCACGGATTCATGGGGCCCGCCGTCCTGATCACATTGGGCGTGTTGTTCCTGCTGGACCAGGTGGTGCACGTGTACTGGATGGAATTCGGCAGGACCTGGCCAGCGTTGCTGATCGTGATCGGACTGGTCATGTTCTTGCAGCACAACGCTCCCGCTACGGGACACGTGCCGCGCGAATACATGGTTGCGGCGCCGCCGCCACCGCCGCCGCCGACTCAATGGCAACAGCAGCAACCACAGCAGCAGTGGCATCCGCCGGCGCCGCCGGCGCCACCTGCACCGACGCCCGCTCCGTTTGCCGGTAGCGAGAAACCGGAGGAGCACAATGGCTAGCCAATACCAACCAACAGCTCCTTTGCCGCCACCGCCGCCGGTGTATCGTTACCGCCGATCGCTGGCCGGACCGCTGATACTGATCCTGATCGGCGGGGTCTTCTTGCTGCGTAACTTTGGGATCCATCTGCCGGTGTGGCATTTCTTTGGCCGCTTCTGGCCGTTGCTGATCATCCTCTGGGGCGTGATTGCCCTGGTCGAGCACTTTACTTCGCTGCGGCATGGCTACCAGACACGACACCTGGGAGGCGGCGGAATTTTTCTGCTGATCCTGATCGTGATCGTGGGACTGGCGGCGCACCACAGCTCTGACGTGAACTGGGAAGGCATGCGCGACCAGATCCAGATTGACGACGACCTGGGCGGCATGTTCGGAACGGCATTTACCTTCGATGACACGGTGGAGCAGCAATTTCCCAAAGGCGGGAGCTTGCGGGTGGTGAGCGATCGTGGCGCGATCAACATAACACCGGCAGACGGCAACACCATTCGCGTGGTGGTGCACAAGAAGTTGTATGCCAACAACCAGAATGACGCTAACAGGTTCAACGAAGGCAGCAAGCCGCAGATTACCGTGAACGGAACGCAGGTTCTGCTGAACGCCAATACCAACGGCGCGGGAGACCACGCGGTGCAGACCGACATGGACATCTTCGTGCCGCGCGATGCCATGACGGACGTCGCCAGCAAGCGGGGCGACATCAGCATCAGCGACCGCAAGGCCGATGTGAAGCTGGCGGTGCAGCGTGGCGATATCACGCTGAGCGAAGTTATGGGCAACGCGAAGATGAGCCTGGACAAAGGCTCGATCCGCGCCAGCAACATAACGGGCGACGTGGAAATCGATGGCCGTGTCGACAATGTGACCCTGGAAGACGTGAAGGGCGCCGTGCGGCTGAACGGCGACTTCTTCAACGACATCCGTCTGAGCAAGATCAGCAGGACGGTGGAGTTCAAGTCGGCGCGTTCCGACATTACGCTGGCGTCTGTGCCAGGCGACCTGGAAATTTCCGGCGATTCGCTGCGGGCCACCGACGTTGGCGGTCCAATGCGGTTCGTGACGCGCTCCAAGGACATTCACCTGGAGGGCGTGACCGGCGACGTGGAAGTCGAGAACGCGAACGGCGACATCGAAATTCATCCGGCGGACAAACTGCCGATTGGCAAGATGATGCTGACTGGCAAGCATGGCGATATCACCGTGGTATTGCCGGCAAACGCTGGATTCCAAATCGATGCCACCACGCATAAGGGCGATATCAGCTCCGACTTCAGCCCGCTGAGGACGGAAGAGACTAATGGCTCTTCGCACACCACGGGAACCATCGGCAACGGCGCAACCAAGTTGCAAATCAATGCCGATACCGGGGACATTCGGATCAACAAGGGATAGAGATTCACTCCTCCAGAGCAGCAAGAGCCCAATTCGCTATGCGGATTGGGCTTTTTGTCGTTGGGAACGAGATCATCGGGTATAGGGGTCCTTCGACTCTGGCGGCAGGGCCTCCTTCGCTCAGGATGACAAACGAAAACACACCGCTCCGGCGCTCAGGATGACAATTTTTGGTGAGCGAGTTGCTCGACACGGCAGACGACGTCGTCGATGGAGAGATCTGTCGAGTCGAGAATCACCGCGTCAGCAGCAGGAACAAGGGGCGAGACGGCGCGGGCGCGGTCGCGCTGGTCGCGAGCGACGAGCTCTTCGACGGTGCGCTGGGCCTCTTCTGGAGTGAGCGTTCCGTTCTGCGCAACGCGGCGCTCGGCGCGCACGCGGGCGTCGGCATCGAGAAAGACCTTCACGTCAGCGTTGGGAAAAACGGCAGTGCCGATGTCGCGGCCTTCCATAACGACTCCACCGTTGGCGCCCATCGCACGCTGGCGCGAGACCATGATCTGGCGCACCGGCGGATGAATGGAGACTCGGGACGCCGCGAGAGTGACGTCACTCTGGCGGATGCGTTGCGAAACATCGCGACCGTCGAGCAACACGCGATTGCCGTCGGGCTGGGGCTCGAGTTGGATTTCCGAAGCGGCGGCCAGGGCACGAAGCGCTTCCGGGTCCTCGAGCGAAACTTGCTGCTCCAGCGCCTTAAGTGCAAGAGCACGGTACATGGCTCCGCTTTCGAGGTTGACGTAGCCCAGCTTCTTTGCGAGGCGGGCGGCGATGGTGCTCTTGCCTGATCCGGCGGGACCGTCGATGGCGATGACCAGCTTGCGGGCGCCGCTCATCATTCCTTGCCGCGATCCTGACTGGGAGGCGCAGGGCGGGCCTGCCGCGCGGTGCGGCGGCGCGGACGATGTTCGACGAGCGGCATGCCGGGGCGCAACTCGGGAGGATTTTCTTCGGTCCAAGGCTCAGTGCGCTTTGCACGCGGCTTATGGGGCAGCCGGAGTTCGGCGGCCTGCAGCATGACACGGCCGCCGACGTGGACAAAGCCCAGTTCGCGTCCGGCCTGCAAGGCATTGACGGCGTCGCGTACCTTGGCGCGGCCCACCAGGGGTGAGAAAAAGTTTTCCACGTCTTCCTGCGCCACGGCCTGGACGCAGTCAATGTATTTCGAAACTAATGCAGTCAGCGACTCCGGCACTGACAGATGCATACCTTCCTTAACCGCCTCCGGCGACCAGCGGAAGAGCACGTCCCAGAAAACGCCTTCGTCGTGCTTGTAGTCGACGCGGGTGATGCGGAGTTTGGCCCAGAGCTCGTCGAGGGCGCGATCGAGCGCGGCCTCGGAAATGTCTCCCCCCAGCGATTCGCGCAGCCGTAGCTTGGAGATCGGGCCGCGTTTCTGGACGATGAGAAAGGTATCGATGGCGAGCGGCGAATATCCCGAGCGCGCTCCCGCCTTGGGCGCCTGGCGCGGATTGCGGTCACCCACCAATCCGTAGAAATAGGGAAAGACAGCGGCCGACACCAGAAAATTGTTGTCGGGAAAGACCAGCGTCTCATAGGCAGCCCGGTCGCGCAGCAGCCGGACCATGAGGTGCTTGGCTTCACGCGCGCCTGGATCTTTGAAGGCCATTTGCCAGGTGGGCAGCTGTTCGTCGCTGCCCGCATACGCACCCACGAACGTCGGGGCCAGCACGGCAGGCTTCTGCGGATATAGCGTGCAGAAGCCGACGGAGTCGATGAACTGGCGCGCATCTTCGATGGTGCGGATGCCCTCCCCGTTCAAGCGCCACTTTTCGCGGCGCAACTCCTGTAGTTGCTGATCAAACATTTGAGATTTTCTGGGAACCCTGACTTAAATGCGCTTGAAGGCCCGCTGGATGTCTTTAACAGAATACCGCAGAACGACGGGGCGGCCATGCGGACAACTCATGGGGCAGTCGGTTTTGGCGAGTTCCTGCAGCAGCCACTCCATTTTATTTTGTTCGAGCGACATGTTGACCTTGATGGCGGCGTGGCAGGCGATGGTGGCCGCGATGTGAGTGCGAATCTTCTCGAGGTTGAGCGATTGCTCTTCGCGCTCGAACTGCTCGAGGATCTCATGCAACATGTGCTCGACGGCTGCGGCGGTCACGCCCGCGGCGGTGGTCTTGACGGCGATGGTGCGGGTGCCGAAGGGTTCAACCTCGAACCCGTTGTGATTGAGCTCGTCGGAAATTTCGGCGAACACGGCCATCTGACTGGGCGTGAGTTCGACCAACAACGGCATCAGCATTTGCTGACGCTCGGGTGAGTTGGCGAGGCGCTGCCGCAAAATCTTCTCGAAGAGGATTCGCTCGTGAGCGACGTGCTGGTCGATGATCCACAGCCCCTGCGGATTGACGGCGAGGATAAACGAATCGCGAATCTGCCCAAGCGGCTTCAGAGTGGCGAGCGAGTCGAGACTGACGGGCGCGTCGTCGTCCGCGAGCACCGTGGTGCAACCGTTGTCGCCACTCACGGGGACGGGCGCTGGTAGCGTAACAGGTCCGCCGAATGTCTGCGGGCCGAAGCGCGGCACGGATACTGCGGCGTTGGCCTCGATGGCGATTGCGTCGTTGCCGAACGGCAGCGGCGCAGTGAATGGAGGCAGCTCGGGACCTTGCAGCACGAAGCCGGCGTCAGCCTCCGTGACGTGCAGCGGATCGGGAGCGCTCAGGTCGCGCGCACTTGGCGAGAGCGAGGCCGAAGCTGTGGGCTGTGCATGGATCTCGGCCATGAAAGCCGGCACCGGGCGCGCCTTCATCAGCGCAGCGCGAACGGAGTCGCGGATGAAGTCGTGCAGTCCGGACGACTGGCGGAAGCGCACCTCGGTCTTTGAGGGATGCACGTTGACGTCTACCTCGGTGGCAGGCATCTCGAGGAAGAGAAGCACCACGGGATAGACGGTCGGCGGAATGATGTTGCGATAAGCCTCGGTGAGCGCATGCTGCACGACGCGGTCCCGAATCAGGCGACCGTTGACAAAGATGAAGATGGAGTTGCGGTTGAGCTTCTGAATTTCAGGACGCGAGACGAACCCGTGCAGGCGGACTTCGCCGGGGACCGGTTCTAGCGAAACTTGATCCTCTTCGTCTTGTGACTTGCGTCGCCACGGCGGAGGCTGTGGCAGGCCGATGCGATCGAGCGGCAACAGCGCGCTGAGCGGGATGAGCTGATCGAGCGTCTCCTTGCCAAACACTTGATAAATGCGCTGCGCGTGATCGGCAACGGGTGGCGCTATCAGCATGGCATTGGTGGCGGAGTGCAGCTCCCAGTGCATTTCGGGATGAGCGAGCGCGTAATGAGTGACCAGTGACGCGATGTGCGACAGCTCGGTGGATTCGGCCTTGAGGAATTTACGGCGAGCCGGGATGTTAAAGAACAGGTCACGCACGCCGATCGAAGTTCCCAGCGGCAGCCCGGCTTCTTCGACGGTGAGGATCTTGCCGCCCGCGATTTCGATAACGGTTCCAGCCGCGTCTTCGGCGGCATGCGTCTCCAAGCGCAGGCGGCTGACGGAGGCGATGGAGGGCAGCGCCTCTCCACGAAAACCCAAGGTGGCGATATTCAGCAGGTCGTCGGCATTACGGATCTTCGAGGTGGCGTGACGCTCAAAGGCCAGCATGGCGTCGTCGCGCACCATGCCGCAGCCGTCGTCGATCACCTGGATCAGCTTGCGGCCTCCGGCCTCGACGTTGACGCGAATGCGGCGGGCGCCGGCATCGAGCGAGTTCTCCAGCAGCTCCTTCGCGACCGATGCAGGCCGTTCCACCACCTCGCCTGCGGCGATCTTGTTGGCTACGTTTTCGGAGAGGACGTGGATGCGGCCCATCGAGTACTACGTTACATGAGGTGGAGCGAGTTTCAAGTTTCGAGTTTCAGGTTTCGAGAAGAATCAAAAGCAACCACGGATTTGCACGGATTACGCGGATCAGAATCAGCTTTCAAGAAGACAATCCTGTCAGAAGGATTACGCGCCGTACCCTGCGCACCACTAGAAAACAAGGCGGTATGAAATACTAGCTCACTAATCCGCAGCATGAGGTTTGGGCCAGGAATGCAGTTGAGATTCGTGTATCACGGCGCCCGAGGCCACGAATGACGGGTGCTACCGCTACCAACGTTGCTGCAGTGACGCTCGCCTCGGTGCAGCGGGCGCGCGAACGCATTCGCGGATTCATCTACGAGTCGCCGTGCCGAGCTTCGGCCGAGCTGTCGGTGATGACAGGGCAGCAGACATTTCTCAAGCTCGATAACCTGCAGCGCACCGGCGCGTTCAAGGAACGAGGAGCACTGAATAAGATCCTGACGCTGGGCGACGAGGAGAAGCGGCGCGGAGTAATCACGGCGAGCGCGGGCAATCACGCGCAGGCGGTGGCCTATCACGCGTGCGCACGCGGCTTGCGGGCGCAGATCGTGATGCCGCTGATGACTCCGCTGGTGAAGGTGGCGGCGACCAAAGGCTTCGGCGCCGAAGTGGTATTGCACGGCGCTAACTACGATGAGGCGTATGCGTTCGCGCTGGAGAGTTGCGCGGAGCAGGGCATGACTTTTCTGCACCCGTTCGATGACGCGGAGGTCATCAACGGACAGGGCAGCATTGGGCTGGAGTTGCTGGAGCAAGTGTCAGGCCTCGAAGCCGTGGTCGTGCCGGTGGGCGGTGGAGGATTGATCAGCGGTGTGGCATGCGCCATCAAGGAGAGCAATCCCAAGATTCGCGTCGTGGGAGTGCAGACGGAGCGGCTGCCTTCGATGCTACGCGCGACGGAGGCGGGGCATCCGGTAACGATTCCTGCGTCGGCGACGGTGGCAGACGGAATTGCGGTGCGGCGCGCGGGCGACGTGACATTGCCGCTGGTGCAGCGCTACGTCGATGAGATCGTGACCGTCGATGAAGAGGAGATCGCGAACGCCATCCTGGTGCTGCTGGAAAAAGAGAAGACGCTGGCCGAAGGCGCGGGCGCGGTGGCCATCGCTTCCCTGTTGCAGCATAAGACATCGCTCACCGGAAGGAAGACGGCGGCCCTGGTGTGTGGCGGCAACATCGATGTGAGCCTGCTGGCCAAGATCATCGAGCGCGGCCTGGCGAAAGACGGGCGTCGCCTGCGGCTACGTATTCATCTCACGGACCGTCCCGGCGCGCTGCATCAGTTGACCAAGATTATTGCCGACCTGCGCGCCAACATCGTGGAGACGCAATACGACCGCACCTACTACGGCGTGAACCTCGGCGACACCGCCATCGATCTGTCGATGGAGACGCGCGGGCCAGAGCACATCGCGAAGATATTGGACGAGCTGACCGCCGCGGAGTATCGGCACGAGCGGATTGAGTAGAAGAAAGTAGTTAGTGGTTAGTGGATAGTTAAAGCCTGCAGACGTTTGTGGCTATGTGACAAGCTCGGCCCGGCAGAAAGAGGCCGGTGCGATCGCTCCTGTCAAACCTCGATGGAACTCTCCTGGAAAATCCGGACGCGGCTGCGCATCTTTGCGGTGGCGCTGCTGCTGGGCATTGGCGCCGGTATCTTCGTTCTCTTCCCCATTAACGAGTTTGTGTACTACTCGGAGTACCAGGCGACGGGGGGCCCTGCAGTTCAGTTTGCGGTGGAGTAGTTACAACAGGCATTGCAGGGCAAGAAGCCCAAGAAAACGGTTTTCTATTCTGCGGTCGGCGTCGTGCTGAGCCTGGGCGGCGCGGCGATTTACGCGTCGATGGCGCGTCGGTCGGAGAAGATTCGGCAACTGAGCGCGGCGCTGGAAGAGGATGTCCGCCTGGCAATCGCGCGAGGCGAGAGTGCTAACCTGGAATTCAAGTCGACCTTCCGCTGGGATCTGCGCGAGAAACGCTTCAATCGTTCGCTGGAGTCGGTGGTGATGAAGACGCTAGCGGGCTACATGAATGGCCAGGGTGGCACCCTGCTGATCGGCGTAGCTGATGATGGCAGTATCGTCGGCCTGGAGTTTGATTACTCCACGCTGAAAAAGCCGGACCGCGACGGCTTTGAGCAAGTGCTGATGACGGCGGTGGCCAGCAAGTTGGGCGGTGACGCGTGCCGGAACGTGCAGGCGGTGTTTCATTCGGTCGAGGGCAAAGACGTCTGCCGCGTGATCGTAACTCCCGGACACCGCCCGGTATATATGCGCGAAAACGACACGCTGAAACTCTACGTGCGCACCGGAGTGAGCACGCGCGAGCTAAACGTGCAGGACGCGATCAACTACACCGAGGTGCGGTGGAAGCGGTGAGTTGCTAAGAAAGTAAAAACCCCATTTAACCTATGACGCTTGCTCCCACCCTTTCCCAAGAGAAGGGAAAGGATGGGGCACCCACACCCTGGTTTTTCGCCGGTGCCGACGTAGCCGGCGCGGGTTTCGGCAGCGGTTTGCGCGGGAGCATAGTGTCGCGCATAGCGGCGTCGTAGACATATCCAGCAAGAATTACCGCTGCCTGCATCATGTCGTCGCGTTGGACGCGCTCGTACACATCCTGGTTAGAGTGGTGTGTGCGCGTCATGTACTCGACCGGGTCCTGGATGAACTGGAAGCCGGGGATGCCGACGGCGTCGAAGGACTCGTGATCGGTGCCGCCGGTGTTACGCATGGTCAGCGTGGACATGCCAAGGTCGGCGAAGGGCTGCATCCACGCGCTGAAGATGGGCGCGACCGCCCCGTTTTCCTGCAGATACACGCCGCGAATCTTGCCGGTGCCGTTGTCGATATTGAAGTACGCTGACACCTTCGCCTGCTCAGGCTTGAGGTTGAGCGGCGTGTCGTCTTTGCGCAGCCACTCGGGCATGGCGAGTTCCTTTGGGTCGGTGGGCGCGGCGTGCGAGCCGAAGTGCTCTTTCACGTAGGCGTGCGAGCCGAGCAGACCTTCTTCTTCGCCGCTCCAGAGGGCGATGCGAATGGTGCGCCGCGGCTTCACGCCGATGGCCTTCAGAATGCGAATCGCTTCCATGGTGATGGCGCTGCCGGCGGCATTGTCGGTGGCGCCGGTGCCGCCGTGCCACGAATCGAGATGCGCGCCGAGCATCACGATCTCGCCGCTCTTGTCGGTTCCAGGAATCTCCGCGACTGTGTTGTAGGCATTGAGATCGGAGTCGTAGAACTGGTTGCGGATGTCCATCTCCAACTCGACGGGAATGTTGCGGTCGATCAAGCGCGAGATGCGTCCATAGCTCTCGATGGCCATAACCACCGACGGTACGCCGGCGGGCGTGTTGGGCTCGTAGGTGGCTCCGCCCTGGACGAAGACAAGTCCGGCTTCACCGGCACGGCTGGGATCGACGATGGCGGCGACGTGTTCATCCATCAGGAATTGGTTTAGCGTCTTCTGGAAGGCGATGCGCTGGGCGATTTCCTCACGGTTGAAGCGCGGCTTCTCGCTGGGTATTTCGTACTGAGAAAGGTCGGCCAGGTCTTTGTCGTCGTAGCGCTTCAAGGCAGGCTTGTCTTGCGGCTTGATTTCGCGCATGTCGCCGTTAAGCACGATCTTGCCGGAGAGCTGGCCTTTGTACTTGTCGAGGTCTTCTTTGGTCGCAAGCTTTGCTTTCACCACGGGCGCGCGCAACACGCCGGTAGTGCTCACCGTCCACGCCTTGGGATAGGCGATGATCTCCGCATTTTGCGGCGCGACCATGCGGACCTGGGTGTAATCGTTGGCCCAGCCGCGTCCAAAGTTGAAGCTCTCCAGGTGCGAGTTGGCGAGACCCCACTCGCTGAACTGCTCGCGTGTCCAGTCGTTGGCGCGCTTCATGGCGGGCGATCCGGTAAGCCGCGGGCCGATCACGTCGGTAAGCTGACCCTCGATCTCCATCACCTTGGAGTTGTGGAAGCCCTCCTGGCGAATCTGTGTCATCACTGCCAGGTTGACGGCGTCCGACGTGGTATCGGTCGCCGCCATCAGATCGGCGGGAGCAGCCATAGCAAGAGCGAGCAGAGCGGCGGCGCAGCGCAGGGCAATGGGCCTGCGAAATCGGAGAGTCATGTTTCGATGGGTCCTTAGTATGGCGCGAATTGCTTCGGCCGAGTTAGCGAAGAAAGAGGATAACACTTGATTAGTGGCTGGGGGCTCGGGGCTAGTAAAAGGGCTGTTGGCAGAGATTCGTCGTAGCTCACCTGAGAAGTAATTCCCGAAACGGTT
>Ga0209380_10000394_pt1 | contig 30747 bp, 28 predicted proteins | sample HubBroMetageWFT6_FD_188347 | JGI IMG/M metagenome (GOLD analysis project Ga0209380, IMG submission 188347) | Warmed and freeze-thawed soil microbial communities from the Hubbard Brook experimental Forest, New Hampshire - Hubbard Brook CCASE Soil... | ecosystem: Environmental > Terrestrial >... | reverse complement strand
AGGGTTGGTGTCACAGTCGTCGCGGCACGTCGCGCAGAATCGTCTGCTGGCCGCCCTGCCACGCCACGACCGTCAACGTCTGCTGGCACGCTGCGAACACGTCGAGCTTCGCTTCGGCGATGTTCTCTCCAGGCCCGGTCAGCGCGTTCGCCATGTCTTCTTCCCCACCGACAGCTTCATTTCGCTGGTCACTCCGATGGACGGCCACGCCAAACTCGAAGTCGGCCTGGTCGGCGACGAAGGCATGCTCGGGATCTCGTTCATGCTGGGCGTAGACACTGCGCCGCTGCATGCCCTGGTGCAGGGCGCGGGTGGTGCCTGGCGGATGGAGGCCGCCACATTCTCCCGGGAACTGAAACATAGTCAGGCGCTGCAACGAGGTTTGAACCGCTACCTGTATGTGACGCTGAGCCAGTTGGCACAGACCGCTGCTTGCACTCGCTTCCATCTCGTCGAGGCACGGCTTGCGCGTTGGCTCCTGATGACCCGCGATCGGGCGCACGGCGATGAGTTTCAAATTACCCACGAGTTCCTGGCCTACATGCTCGGCGTGCGCCGCGCGGGCGTTACTCGCGCAGCCAGCGCTCTGCGCAAACGCAAGCTGATCCGCTACAGCCGCGGCAAGCTGATGATTCTCGACGGCCACGGCCTGGAAGCCGCAGCCTGCAGTTGTTACGCGACGTTCAAGGAAACGTATTCGAGGGTCTTAAGCTAGCCCGCGATTTCATCGCGTAGCCGCTGCTCCGGGTCCTGCCGCGGAAACGCGGGCGGGTATAACCCACCGCCGTCGCACCGCCTTCATTTTCCCAGGTATCCAATCGCGCCCTGCCCGTCCCGTCGCGTTTCGGGTGCCGGAGGTACCCCGCGCAGCTTGCGCTGCGCGGGTTCGAACCAGGATCAAGCACTGTTGCCGTGTCTGTTCGCGGTTACCGCAACGCGGCTGCCGGATTGCTGATGATCACCTCGACGCGACGGTTCTGCTGCCGGCCGCCTGCGGAATCGTTGCTCGCCACGGGATCCCTCTCGCCCTTACCCGTTGCGGATAGCCGTGTTGCACCGATACCCTCTCCAACCAGATACGACTTCACTGAGTCGGCGCGCCGCTCGGAAAGCCCCTGGTTGTAGTCCTCACTGCCGACACTGTCCGTGTAGCCCTCGATCAAAGCCGTGCGATCCGGATACCTGTTGAGGAAGACGACCAGCTTGTTCAGATTGCCGGTGGCGCCCATCTTCAAACCCGATCGTCCCGTCTCGAACAGAACATCACCCAGGGTCAGTACCAGCCCCCGATCCGTGGGTCTGGCCTGCAGCACGTCGATTTGCCGCTGCAACTCCGTCGCCTGCTGCTCCGAGCTTGCCGCGGCTAGGTTCGCAGCATCGGCCTGGCGCTCCGAGCTTGCCGCGGCCAGATTCGCAGCGTCCGCCTGGCGCTCCGAGCTTGCCGCGGCTAGATGTGCGGCGTCCGCTTCGCGCGTTCGCGCGTTAAGACGCTCACGCTCGCGCTGCGCGCTGAGAGCGGCGCGCTGATCCTCAGCGAGGCTGGTCTCAGCCTGTGCTCGGGCGATGTCGACCTTCCGATCGGCCAGATAGACTCGGTACGCTGCCAGCTCCTTATCGTCCTGCGGTTGTTCAGCGACGCGCACGGCACTGTCCGCCTCTTTCATCGCCAGCGGCGCGCGGCTCCCCAGGTTCGGATCGGCTTGCAGCTGCGTGAGCTTATTGCGCGCCTCCGCGGCGCCGTCCGGCTTGACAGGTGCCGCCGCGCAGGCGGCGAGCAACACGGAAGCCACGGTGGTTGCGATCAGCGTCCCGCGGAGCATCACGCCTCTATGGTTGATTCTGGTCATGGCTTGTCTCCTGAGCTGCGCTGCATCTCTTCGACCAGGGTACCGTTGCTGCGCTTCATTTCATCGTTCACTGCCGTGGCCTTGACGTCCGCGGTCTTGGCGGAAGCGAGCTCGGCCTCGACGCGCGACTCGTTGGCAAGTCGTTCGGCCATCGGCATTCTTTGCTCCGAAACGGCGGTATCGGCGGACGCAAGCTTGGTACGCGCCTCGGCCAGCTCGCCGGAAGCGTAGCGTCCGGCCTCCACGCGCTCGGCATTGGCAATGGCCTCACGCGCGCCCTGCAGACTGGACGTGGGTGGCGGCGTCGACGCGCACGCGCCGAGAATGAGCAGGCCCGTGAGGCTCACTGCTGTTCGCAGCGGCGAGCCACCGTATGCTGGCGATCTTGCATTCATTTTCAATTCTCTACTGGGGTGACGGTGGATAGCAGCTCTGTCGGCCATCCATCAGAGGCCGCAGTGTGCGCGGCCGCAGCGAGCAGGTCCGTGCGCAGACGCACATAGGTTTCCGTGTCCTCCCTACGACTGAATTCCCCCAAACGGCCAGCGTTGAGCCGATTGCTGCCCGCCACCCCGACGAGCGGGCTCGGGAGCCATGCCCCGAGCGCCGCCGAAGACTAGGCGGCGGCGAGCCTCTGGGTCTGTACGCCGGCGCACGCTGGGGTTGCGATTCGCGCGGCGTCTGAGGCGAACAGCGCTCGGCCAGGGTGCTCTGTACGCTATCGCACAACGGGACACTGAACGGTCTATACTCTGGCTCCGACCCGCCTGTGGGTAGTCACGGCAATGGCGCTCTGCGTGCGTGAACCAGTCTCCGATCCGCGGCAAAATCACCTGCTGGCTGCCCTGGCACCCGCCGAGCGCGAACGGATCGTGCCGCACTTGAGTCTCGTTCCGATGCCGCTCGGCAAGATCTTGTACGAGTCCGGTGATGTCCTGCGTCACGTGTATTTTCCGACCGACTCCATCGTATCCCTGCTGTACGTGCTGGCAGACGGTGCGTCCGCGGAAATCTCCGTGGTGGGCAACGAAGGCCTCATCGGCATCGCGCTGTTCATGGGCGGTGAAACCACGCCAAGTCGGGCCATCGTGCAGAGCGCCGGCTACGCCTACCGGCTGATGGGACAGCTGCTCAAGGACGAGTTCCATCGCAGCGGCCAGATGCAGCTGTTGCTATTGCGCTACACCCAGGCGCTGATCACGCAGATGGCGCAGACCGCAGTGTGTAATCGGCATCACTCGGTGGACCAACAGCTGTGCCGCTGGCTGCTGCTGTCTCTTGATCGCTTGCCATCCAACCAATTGACCATGACGCAGGAGCTCATCGCCAACATGCTGGGCGTGCGTCGTGAAGGCGTTACCGAAGCCGCCGGCAAGCTGCACAAGCTCGGTGTCATCCGCTATTCCCGGGGACAGATCACGGTGCTGGACCGCCCACAGCTGGAACAGTTGTGTTGCGAATGTTACGCGGTGGTCAAGAAGGAAAGCGATCGCCTGCTGCCGCCCCTGCTTATGAAGCCCGCCGCCCCCAGGAGGATACCTTCCGCTTCCGTGCCGCGCGGCTAGCGGCACAACCCCTTTTCCGCGAGGCCTGTGCTAGCGCCAATCGTGATGATGATAGTACTGCCCTCCGCCTCCGCCTCCGCCTCGAAACCCAACCCCAATGCAACCAGTCAGCAGGCTACTGAGGATCAATAGCGCAATAACCCATCTACACATCACCGGTCTCCTTTATCCTGTCGCGGACCTCTGACATGTATCACGAGGTATTCGTGACGAGGGCGCTCGGCGCGGTCGCCTTACTTGATCGTTGGATGCGCATAGTCCCATGCGAGAAATCGCGCCGTCTGCGGGTCAGTGCGTTCCGGCAGACAGCAGCGGCTGGAAGCGATCTTGTCACCGTGCATCTCACGAATGCCCCAGAGGATGATGCGCTCGACTCCGGCCTTCTGGATCGTGGCACTGCGGGCTTCAAAGCGCGTGAGCAGCACATTGCCGGTGACATAGGTATTGAGCGTGGTGACGCGGCGGCTTTTGTCCGCCACGAAGCGCTCAAGGTCCTTCTGGATCGCGGCCTTGCCCACGCACGGGGCGCTTGCACAGAAGCCGCTCTCCGAATCGATTACCGCATCGTCGGTAAATAAGTCGAGCGCGCCGCCCACATTGCCCCGGCTGAGGTCGTCTAACAGCTGCTGCTGCACCGCCACGGGATCTTGCGGCGTCGGGCTTGCTGCCGCAGCCGTAGCAAGAATCAGCAGCGCGACGGAACATTTGACGGCGAAACACTTAGACATAACGCGTCCCTCAATGGCATGCGAAGCAGTTTTGCGAGCGCTGCGACAAACTCTCTCGACGTCCCCGGCGCACCATGCCCCGATTCTTCGGGTCCAGACAGTCCACGTCTGTACGCTGACGAACTTAGATGTGAACAACACAACGCCGGCGTTGATAACCGCGTTCGCCGCGGGGGACGGTGTCAGTTTCAGCTGGGATCTCCCGCCCTTGCGCTTGGCGCGGGAGGCTGAGCTAAGACAGCGCGCTCGGCCTTAAGTTGATTCCCGCACTGGTGCGTAGGCACGCAGTCTCAACACGAACTTCCTGAGGGCAACGATGCTGCTGCCCTCGGCCTGGACACACAGCGCGCGCAATTCCTCCAATGCACGCCCATGGCTCGCGGACGTTTCGTCCCAAATCTGTTGCAGGCGGTCACGAAACTCCACCACGGTTCGCAGGACTTCGTACCGGTCAAGTAGCTCGCGCAGTTGTTGGCGGGCCCGCTCGTCGAGCAGCTTCGGATGTCGAACGAGTAACTGCGGGGAGCTGTGTGTGAGTGCCACTGCACCCTCCTGCTTCGTCAGCTCGCGGAACACTGGCCGTACCACGTGTCGACGATAGTCACGCAGGACGTGCATGCGATTGGCGAACAACGCCCGCACGGTGTCGGCGTCTATGTCGGCACGGTCGCGCACGATGTTCGGTAGCGGCGCCAGGCTGCCGACGCGAGCGAGCCCCAGCGCGCGAAACACGCAGATGAATAGCCATCCCACGTCGATCTCCCACGGCTGTACGGCAAAGCGCGGGGACGACGGAAACGCATGGTGGTTGTTGTGCAGCTCCTCTCCTGCAATCAGCACACCCCAGGGTACGATGTTGGTGGCCGCGGTGGGCAATTCGAAACTGCGATACCCGACACGGTGGCCGAGCCCGTTGATGACGCCACCGGCGAAGAAAGGCTGGGCAACGAGCTGCACGGCGAGCATGGTGATGGCCGGCACGCCGAACGCGATCAGTTGCAACGCCACGAATAGCGAGATCCCGACCTTGGGAAAACGGCTGTAAAGATTGCGCTCGACCCAGTCATCCGGCGTGCCACGTCCATAATTGGCGAGAATCTTCGGATCCCTGGCCGCCGCGACATAGAGCTCGTAGCCCTGAAACACGACGTGCCCGAGACCAAAGACCACCGGACTGTGGGGGTCTCCGGGCCGATCCGCAAACGCGTGGTGTCGGCGGTGCACCGCAACCCATTCTCGGGTCACCGTGCCGGAGCAGAACCACAACCAGAATCGGAACAGATGCCGCAGCAGCGGATGGAGCACGAGGCCGCCATGGGACTGGTCGCGGTGAAGGTACAAGGTCACCCCGAGAAACATCAGCTGCACCATCACCAACGTTAGGGCGGCATAGCCCCACCATGGGAGCTGAATTACCCCGTAAACCAAACCCACCGGCATTAACGCATCCCGGCAGCGACTGCTGAAGCTATGATGTTCCCGGCGGAGTTCATCTATATTCCCTATGTCTGGCTCGGCTGAGGAAGTGGCGACTAGCAAAAAACACCTACGCCAAATGCGCAAGCGTCTCTGTACGCTCGCGCACGCAGGCTGTCGCTCGCCACGTTACGCCGATGTGTTCCGAGGGGAAAAAAAGGCCGCCAGCGTTGTTGAGCGCGCCGGCGGCACCAAAATGCTGAATCCAATCGAACTGTCGCTCAGGGGGAGCCACGTTCGTCAGGGAGTGCTGGATTCAGTGCGCAGAGAGTACTTGCTAAGGACGGCCTTTTCGGTGCGGTAGCACACACATGCCCCCGCGGCCCTCAGGTGCACTGGTCGGTTGATAACTAAAGCAAATGCGGCTGTGTAGCGCATATGCCGCTGCTGCGCTCGCTGCACCTGCGTACGTTGGCGCACAGACCCGACCGGCTCATAGAAGTAGGGTTGCAGGTGGGTTGAACCGACTGAGTTCACTCGAGTTTCTCCCCCCGCTCATGGCCGCCATCCGGCCCCACACTGCCTCCTCATCAACGATAGAGATCTACTTTTATGGATATCAAGATTGTCATGGCCACCACGGGCCTCGCAATGGTCGCCTTAGCCACGAGCGCAGCTGCACTCTCGGCCACTGAGACGCAGATCAACAAGCAAGTGTCCAAGACCGTCGTTTACTTCGACACGATCAGCTCTGCAAACAAGCCGCTTATGGATAAGGCCGCAGGCGTGCTGGTATTCCCCCGGGTTACCAAAGGCGGCGTCGGTGTCGGCGGCGAGTTCGGCGAAGGCGCGCTGCAGGTCAACGGCAAGACGGTCGGCTACTACAGCGTAGGAGCCGCCTCGGTTGGTCTGACGCTCGGACTGGCCAAGCACAGCGAAATCATCATGTTTATGACGCAGGAGTCGCTCGATAAGTTTACCTCCAGCAAGGGTTGGGCGATCGGCGCGGACGCAGGAGTCACCGTGGTTTCCGGGGGCGCCAACGGCAGCTACGACACACAGACGCAGCAGAAGCCGATTCTCGCCTTTGTCTTCGGCGAGAAGGGTCTGATCGGTGATCTGTCACTCGAGGGTTCGAAGATCTCAAAGATCAATCCCTAAGATTGACTTTGATATCAGGCCCGGCGCCGCATGCGCCGGGCCTTTTTTATGCCCGGAAGTGCTGCCTGTTCGCGATCATCGCTGTCGGCAAAGATTCAGAGGTTCACGCAGCAAGGCCGCGGCGCGATAATCAAGGCGGTGGGCGTGATTGTTTGGGTGCACCGGCCGCAATGTCCAGGTTATCGAAAATCATCCTGATCGCTGTGGGCACTCTCGCCGGGATTGTGGTGGTGATCGCCACCACAGTCGCCCTGCTCTTGCGTGTGAATGCCAGGTCACAGGTCGAGGCCATCGGCTCGGACGCACTGGGGATGGAAGTCCACGTCGCCGGCCGGCTGCACATCGGCTTGCTGCCAGGGTTGCACGTTGTGCTCGCGGACGTGCATCTGCGCAAGAACGGCGCAGACGTTGCCTCAGCGGGAGAGGTCGATCTTGGGGTTCAGCTCATGCCTTTGCTGCGCAAGGAGCTGCGCACCGACCAGATCGAGGTGAAACGGGCCACGATAACCTTGCGACGCGGTCACGACGGTAGGCTAGACGTCGCCGCACTGCCCAAGGCCAACAGCACATTCCCTGCGCTGGCCATGTCCCAACTGGCCGTCTCGGACACGACTCTCAAATACTCGGATGAGCAGTCGGGCAAGGAGTTCGAGGCCTCGGGCTGCAATCTGCATGCGCGCAGCCTGCGCCTCTCACCCGGCGAGAGTGCGGACCTGATGAAGAACCTGTCGCTCACAGCGAAACTCGCCTGCGAACAGATCCGCACAAAGGACTTTACTGCCTCAGATGTGCGGCTCTCCGTTGATGGGCACGATGGGGCTTTCCATGGTGATGTACTTTCGATGCTGCTGTTTGCCGGACACGGATCAGGCACTATCGATGCAGTCTTTACCGGTTCCGAACCCGTGTACCAGGTCCGCTCCCACCTGGCGCAATTCCGCCTCGAGGAGTTCTTCCGGGACTTGACGCCGAAAAGTATTGCCGAAGGGCCGATGGATTTCTCGGCAACCCTGTCGCTGCGTGGCAAGACCATTGCGGCACTCGTGTCGAGTGTCGGAGGCGAGGCTGACCTGCGTGGCGATAATCTGCGCCTGGCAATCGGTAATCTCGACCAGAAACTTTCGCGGTATGAGTCCAGCCAGACCTTCAACCTCGTCGACGTCGGCGCGTTCTTTTTCGCTGGCCCCCTGGGTCTGGCACTCACACGGGGCTACGACCTCGCGCGCACCTTCCAAGGGGCAGAGGGCACCACTACCATCCAGACACTCGTTTCTGAGTGGCAGATCGAGCACGGCGTTGCCCAGGCGAAGGACGTAGCCATGGCGACGCTGCAGAACCGCGTCGCCTTGAAGGGAGCTCTCGATTTTGTCAGCGGAACATATGATGCGGTCACCGTGGCGCTCATCGACGCCAAGGGGTGCGCCAAAGTGGAGCAGAAAGTCCATGGTTCATTCATGAATCCGGTCGTTGAAAAGCCGAACGTCCTGGCAACGCTCACCGGACCGACACGGACGTTGCTGCGGCAGGCGCGGACTCTGCTGGGCGGCAAGTGCGATGCGTTCTACGCAGGTTCGGTCCCGCCTCCAAAATGATCCGTGCCGAGGGTCGCAACCCGCGCATAGGTGAGCGACCCCAGTACTGGCACGAGTGTGCGGCGCCGTACCGATCTCGTCACGAATGTCAGCTACGTTGCCGATGGACGCTGCAGCCTCCCCCTCCTTGCGCGCCCACGCGAGGAACGTGACGGCAGCTTGCCCTGCGGATCGCGACGCACAATCAATCCGGCAGGCGGCTGGCTACCTGGGAAGATGAAGGGGCACGAGGTCGAGGATCGGGAGACCCAGATGAGGAATTTCGCCGTCGCCAGCTGGCAGCAGTTCACAGACAGGACGCCTGCACACTGGGGGCGGATCAGGTCCGCTCACCGCGAGTTGATGGCGGGGGAGCCGGCGCGGCGTGCCAGCAACAGTCGTCCCGCCAGCCGCGTGGAGCGCCCTGTCGTGCGCACGCGTGCATCGACACAATCCCGCGCGCAGGGCGAACTCGGCCTCCGCGGCCGTATGCCGCGCATCCTGATAGTCGATAACGACGTGGATGCCGCCAACGCCCTCGGTTCGTCGCTGCAAGCGGCGGGATACGGTGAGGCACGCGTCGCGCACACCGGCGCCAGTGCGCTTGCTCTTGCCATCAAGTTCGTGCCGACGATCTTGCTCATAGACCTGGAACTGCCGGACATGAGCGGTTACGACGTCGCCCGTCACCTCTCGCAACATCCGCAGCTGCAGAACCTGAGATTGATAGCCCTGACCGCCAACAACGAGCATCCCGGCCGCGAACTCGCGCGCGAGGCAGGCATCGAACGGTATCTGATCAAACCGGTCAGTGCCGCCGACCTGGACGAGCTGTTCACCTGACCCGCTGTCAACGTAGCCTGCTGCGCGCTTGGTTCGTACGCCAGCGCACCGACGCATCCCAGCTGGTCCGCGTAACGTCGCTCGCGGTCATCGGAGTGCGAATATGCGGAATATTGTCGACGAGAACTGGCAGCGTTTGAGGCGCCGCCTGAAGGATTTCTGGAATACGCTCATTGGTGGCAAGCGCACGCCGGGCGTCGGGACTCGCTGCTGAGGCCGACCGCTGTCGACGAACGAACAGCCCGTCCGCATTCGCCTGCCGCTGCGGCCTGCCTGGGGCATCAGCGCACTCCCGCGTCACCTTGACAGACACGGGATCTGCCGCTTACGCGTATACAACTCGCTAAACGGTTCAAAGTGAAAGCGCTCATACGTCGTGCCTTCGGGCGCCGACTGTCAGTCTCGCCGTGGGACAGCGAGGAGATCCTGCGCGCGGAACTCTTTAGCATTGAGCGCCTGGAGCAACATGCGGCGAGTCTCGCCACCGCGCAACAGGTTACCGAGCGGCCAACACCGCGCAGCTCGCTGCGCGTGCGCCTGCGGGACAACGAATCGGTGCTGCTGGCGAGCTATCGAACCCTCGCCGCGGCGGCCGGCGAGGGTCACGCGATCTCCCCGGCCGCTGAGTGGCTCCTCGATAATTACCACCTCGTCGAAGAACAAATCCGCGAGATCCGCCAGGACCTTCCGCCCAGCTTCTATCGACTCCTCCCCAAGCTAGCCAGTGGGCCGTTTGCCGGCTATCCACGCGTGCTCGGCGTGGCCTGGGCGTTCGTGGCCCACACCGACAGTCGATTCGATACCGCGACACTGCGTCACTTCGTGCGCGCCTATCAACGCGTTCAACCACTGACCATCGGCGAACTGTGGGCGGTCGCGATCACGCTGCGGATCGTACTGGTGGAGAATCTGCGCCGCGCTGCTGCACGCATCGTCAGTAGTCGTGCCGCACGCCAGGAAGCGGACGCCCTTGCAGATCGGCTGCTAGGCCTCAACGGCCGTACCGCCGAACCTGGCGCCCTGCTGGAATGCGACGCAGCACACGAGTCCTTCTCAGCCGCATTTACGGTCCAGCTGGTCCAGCGTCTGCGGGACCAGGATCCGAGAGTAACGCCGGCGCTGCAATGGCTGGAGGAACGCCTGGGAGCGCAGGGAACAACCTCGGACGAGACGGTGCGTGACGAGCACCAGCGCCAGGGTGCGTCGAACGTCACGGTGCGCAACATTATCACGAGCGTCCGATTGCTTTCGGATGTGGATTGGCCGGAGTTCTTCGAAAGCGTCAGCCCGGTTGACGAGCTGCTGCGCTCCGGCAGTGACTTTGCTTCCTCGGATTTTCCCACGCGTGATCTGTATCGCCGGGCTATAGAGCGCTTTGCACGAGGCTCGAAGCTGACGGAACTCGCAGTTGCGGGCGCGGCCCTGGCCGCTGCCAGGGAGTCGACCGTTACGGACGACGAACACTGCGATCCGCGCCTTCGTGATCCGGGCTACTACCTGATCGCAAACGGTCGACACGCCTTCGCAACGTTCATCGGCTATCGAAAACCGCTGCTGGGGTGGCCCCGACGGTTGGGACTGGCGAGCGGGGTTGGCATCTACGTGGCTGCGATCGCACTGCTAGCCGTGGTCGCTGTGGCGCTGCCGTTATCCATGCTCAACGCCTGGGGAGTCGCGCGCGCTCACCTCGCGCTGCTCGCACTGCTCGGCCTGATTCCTGCGCTCGATGCCGCCATCGCCCTGGTAAATCGGGCCGTCATGAGAGCGTTCGGCGCGACGATCCTGCCTGGTCTCGCGCTGCGCGACGGCGTTCCAGCGCAGCTGCGAACGATCGTGGTCGTACCCGCTTTGCTCACGACTCGCGCCGCACTCGAAGCGCAGATCGCCCGCCTCGAGACTCACTACCTTGCCTCACCAGACGGCGAGCTGTACTTCGCACTGCTCTCGGACTGGACGGATGCTCCGACCGAAAACGCCGCCGGGGACGCGGCCCTGCTCGCTATGGCGGGCGAGGCCATTGCGCGACTGAACCGCCTGCACGGCAAGGGTGCAGCAGGTGAACGATTTCTCCTGCTCCACCGTCGCCGCGTCTGGAGCGAGGTGCAGACGCAGTGGATGGGATGGGAGCGCAAGCGCGGCAAGCTTCACGAGCTGAATCGGCTGCTGCGCGGCGCGACCGATACGAACTTCCAGAGCATTACTGGGGGCGTCCCTGAGGTTCCGTCGGATGTGCGCTACGTCATTACGCTCGATGCCGACACCAGGTTGCCGCGGGAAGCGGCACGCCGGCTGGTCGGCAAGATTGCTCACCCGCTGAATCACCCACGCTTCGATGCCGCAACCGGACACGTGGTCGAGGGATATGCCGTCCTGCAGCCGCGGATCGCGCCGTCCCTGCCAGTCGGTCGCGAGGGTTCGTTCTTTCAACGGGTTTTCTCGAGCGCCAGCGGTATCGATCCGTATGCCGCCGCCGTGTCGGATGTCTACCAGGATCTATTCGGCGAGGGTTCCTACGCCGGCAAGGGTATCTACGCGGTAGATGCCTTTGAAGCTGCGCTCGCCGATCGGGTTGCCGACGGCACGCTGCTCAGTCACGATCTCTTCGAAGGAATCTTCGCGCGCGCCGGGCTGGTTTCCGATATCGAGGTCGTCGAGGAATTTCCGTCGCGGTACGACGTCGCCACCGCGCGCCAGCACCGCTGGGCCCGCGGCGACTGGCAACTGCTGCCCTGGATCCTCGGCAGGCGCGACGCGGCGAGCGCCATTCGGGGCGGCCGCAGCCTGCCGCTCATCGGCCTGTGGAAGATGCTGGACAATCTGCGCCGCACGTTGTCGGCGCCCGCGAGTGTCGCGGCGCTGTTGGCCGGCTGGCTGGTACTCCGCGACGGTGCGCTGCTGTGGACCGCCTTTGTCGTATTGACCATTGCCGTGCCGGCGTTACTGCCGATCGTCGCGGCAGTCGTGCCGCGACGTGCGGGCGTCAACGCCCGCAGCCACTTGCGCGCACTGCGTGAAGACATCTGGCTGGCCGCGTGCCTGAGCGCCTTCCTGATGACTTTTCTGGCGCATCAGGCATGGCTGATGATCGACGCGATCAGTCGGACGCTGTTTCGTCTGTTCGTGAGCCGGCGGAATCTGCTGCAGTGGGTCACCGCAGCTCAGACGAATCTCACACCCCAGCTTGATCTCAACAGCGCGTATCGCCGTATGAGCGGCGGCGTACTCATCGCGCTGCTGGTCGCGGCACTCATCGGGTATTTCCATCCGCATGCCTGGCGTGTGGGAATGCCATTCGTGATCTTGTGGCTTGCCTCCCCCGCCATCGCCGTGTGGATCAGCCTCTCCCCGCTCGCCACGCTGCGCCTGGCGATTACGGCTGCAGACGCGCAGGCCCTGCGACTGGTTGCGCGTCGCACCTGGCGCTACTTCGAGACCTTTGTTACGGCGGACGACCATATGCTGCCGCCCGACAACTTCCAGGAAGATCCGCAACCGGTCCTGGCACACAGGACCTCTCCAACCAATCTTGGTCTCTATCTCCTGTCCACCGTCTGCGCCCGTGATTTCGGCTGGACGGGCACACTCGAGACCGTCGAGCGGTTGGAGGCGACGTTCATCACGATGGGCCGTCTGCAGCAGCACCGTGGCCACTTCTATAACTGGTATGACACCCGCGATCTGCGTCCTCTGGATCCGCGCTACGTGTCTTCCGTGGACAGCGGTAATCTTGCGGCGCATCTCATCACGCTGGCCAGTGCGTGTCGGGAGTGGATTGCTGGACCCCTGGCAGGCCGTTGGTCTGGCGTCGGGGTCGCAGACGCTCTGCAGCTCGCACGCGAAGCGCTGCAGGCGCTGCCTGACGAGCTACGCGCGCACACCGTGGCCGCGGCACAGCTCGAACACGCGCTCGCTACGCTCGGCGCTGCCCTCGAGGACCATGAGGCGGAAACCGGGAGCCCCGCAGCACGCCTGGGACAGATAGCACCTCTGGTCGCCGTCCTGGCTGACATCGCGCGGGCGCTGGCCGGTGAGCTGGGTGATGAGGTCGGCGGCGAGATACTTTTCTGGGCCGAGGCCGCGCGACGATCACTGGAGAGCTGGCAGTGCGACCTGAGCCTGACGGATGAGGCCAGCCAGGCTCTCCGGCAACGACTGGCACTCATCGAGTCGACCGCGCGCGAAATGTCCGCGGCGATGCAGTTCGCCTTTCTGCTTGATCCCGAGCGGCGACTGCTCTCGATCGGCTATCGCGTGGCCGAGGGCACGCTCGACCCCAGCTGCTACGACCTGCTCGCCTCCGAGGCGCGTCTGGCAAGCTTCGTAGCGATTGCCAAGAACGACGTGCCGACCCGTCACTGGTTTCGGCTCGGACGCGCCGTCACCCCGGTTGCGCATGGCGCAGCGCTGCTGTCCTGGTCCGGGTCGATGTTCGAATACCTCATGCCATCGCTCGTCATGCGTGCGCCATCCGGGAGTCTGCTGGAACAGACCAATCGCCTGATTGTTCAGCGACAAGTCCGCTACGGAACTGAGCTCGGCGTTCCCTGGGGCATCTCCGAGTCCGCCTACAACGCGCGCGACCTGGAGCTCACCTATCAGTATTCGAACTTCGGCGTGCCCGGTCTGGGACTAAAGCGGGGCTTGAGCGAGAACGTGGTGATCGCGCCGTACGCGACGGCGCTTGCCGCGATGGTCGATCCGCAGCGTGCGGCGCTGAATTTCACCCACCTCATCGCTATCGGCGCACGCGCTCGGTATGGCTTCTACGAGGCGCTCGACTACACCCGCAGCCGTGTGCCGGAAGGGTCGCGCGTTGTCATCGTCCGGGCATTCATGGCACATCACCAGGGCATGACCATACTCGCCATCGCCAACCTCCTCTTCGACGGCAGGATGCGCGAACGCTTTCACGCCGAGCCGAGCATCCGCGCAACCGAGTTACTGTTGCAGGAACGCGCGCCGCGTGATGTCTCGGTCGCCCATCCCCGGGCCGAAGAAGTCGGCACGGCAGCGCGCGTCAGCGATACGCAACTTCCCGAGGCGCGGCGTATCAGAGCTCCGCACGCTGCGACCCCGCAGACTCATCTGCTCTCAAACGGGCGCTACGCCGTGATGCTCACGAGCGCCGGCTCCGGCTACAGTCGCTGGCACGATCTCGCCATAACGCGCTGGCGCGAGGACCCCACGCGTGACGATAGCGGCAGCTGTTTCTTTCTGCGAGATACCGAAAGCGGTGCCGTCTGGTCTGCTGGCTATCAGCCAAGCGGCGTCGAGCCCGACGACTACGCGGTGAGCTTCACCGAAGACCGCGCCGAATTCATTCGGCGCGACGCTGCGCTCACTACGACTCTGGAAGTGATCGTTTCGCCCGAGGATGACGCCGAGGTACGCCGGCTATCGATTATGAACACCGGCAACCGGATGCGCGACCTGGAAATCACTTCCTATTCCGAGCTCGTGCTTGCGCCGCCAGCGGCCGATACCGCACATGCGGCATTCTCCAAGCTCTTTGTGCAGACCGAGTATGCGGCGAAGGTAGGCGCAATCCTGGCGACGCGGCGACGCCGTGCAGCCTCCGATCCGGAAATCTGGGCTGCCCATCATGCGGTCATCGAAGGTGAGATCGTTGGCAAACCGGAACTGGAGACCGATCGGGCGCGCTTCCTCGGCCGCGGGCGCGACATTCGGGAACCCGTCGCCATGCTGGACGGACGGCGTTTATCCAACACCGTAGGCACGGTCCTTGACCCGGTGTTCGCGCTTCGTTATCGCGTGCAGGTACCCGCGGGCGCCACGGTGCGCGTAGCGTTCTGGACCAGCGTCAGCGCCTCGCGCGCGAGCGTTCTGGATCTTGTCGACAAGCACCAGGAGGCAAATGCTTTCGCCCGCGCGGCGACGCTGGCGTGGACCCAGGCGCAGATACAGCTTCGCCATACCGGCATCGACGCCGCGGAGGCCGGTCTGTTTCAGCGTCTCGCGGGCTATGTGCTCTATAGTGACGCGTCGCTGCGACCCTCGTCGGAGACCCTACGCCGTGGAGCCGGCACGCCGGCCGCACTTTGGGCTCACGGCATCTCCGGCGATCTGCCGCTCGTGCTGTTGCGAATCGATCATGTCGAGGACATCGACATCGCGCGGCAGCTGTTGCGCGCCCACGAATATTGGCGGTTGAAGCAGCTTCCCGTTGATCTCGTCATCCTGAACGAACGAACGACCTCCTATCTTCAGGACCTGCAGACCGCCCTGGAGACACAGCTGCGAATGAGTCAGTCGCATCCGCAGCTCGGCGCGGACCACGCACGCGGCTCGGTATTCCTGCTGCGTACGGATCTGATATCCGCAGAGACGCGGGCGCGGCTTTCATCCGTCGCGCGCGTCGTTTTGCTCGCTCAACACGGCAGCCTGGCTGATCAACTCGATCGTGTGGGAGCATCAGCTGCGCCGGCCATGCGGCGACCCATGCGCAGCCCCTATCTCGAGGCGAAAGCGCTCGCGCCCGTGTCGCAGAATCTCGAATTCTTCAACGGACTCGGGGGATTCTCGGCAGACGGACGCGAATACGTCACGCTGCTCGGCCCAGGGCAGACAACGCCCGCTCCCTGGATCAATGTCATCGCCAATCCCGAATTCGGCTTCCAGGTCGCCGCGGAGGGCGGGGGATTCACCTGGGCGCTGAACAGTCGGGAAAACCAGATCACGCCGTGGTCGAATGATCCCGTCACGGATCGTGCGGGCGAGGCTTTGTACCTGCGCGACGAGGAGAGCGGCGAGCTGTGGGGACCGACGGCTGCGCCGCTGCGGGATCAGGGCGCCTACTATGCCGCCCGGCACGGACAGGGATATAGCCGCTTTGAACATACCTCGCACGGCATTGAGCTTGACCTCATTGTGTACGTCCCGACGGCTGATCCCATCAAGATCTCGCGTCTGACGATCCGCAACGTCTCACGACGGCTGCGAAGAATTTCGGTCACGGCTTACCTCGAGTGGGTGCTTGGGGCTTCGCGAGCTGCCACGGCGCCCTTCATTGTCACAGCGATCGACCCTGCTACGGGCGCAATGTTCGCGCACAACCCCTGGAGCACGCTTTTCGAGGCGCGCGTGGCGTTTGCGGATCTCGCCGGAAGTCAAACGCAATGGACCGCCGACCGTCGCGAGTTCCTCGGGCGACATGGCACGCTCGAGAGGCCCGCCGGGCTTTCCGGCAGAGCTGCCCTGTCGGGACGCGTGGGCGCGGGCCTCGACCCTTGCTGCGCCCTGCGGACGACCCTGGAACTTGCGGCAGATCAGGAGGTAGAGGTGGTCTTTTTCCTCGGTCAAGCGGCCAGCGCGCGACAGGCGCAAACCCTGCTCGGCCGCTACCGCTCGGCCGATCTCGATGCCGTGTTCGGCACCGTAGTCCGGTACTGGGACGATGTGCTCGGATTGGTTCAAGTGAAGACGCCGGACCGCTCCTTAGACATCATTCTCAACCGCTGGATGCTCTATCAGACGCTCGTCTGCCGTATGTGGGCGCGATCCGCCCTTTATCAGGCAGGCGGCGCCTACGGATTCCGTGATCAACTTCAGGACGGAATGGCGCTCGCTCTTTCCAGGCCCGGCCTGACCCGCGAGCATCTGCTGCGGGCAGCTCGCCGACAGTTCATCGAGGGTGACGTCCAGCATTGGTGGCTACCCTCGGGCCAGGAGGGATCGACCGGCGCCGGCGTTCGCACCCGCATCACCGATGATCGGGTCTGGCTGGCGTACGCCGCCGCTCATTACGTCGGGGCGACCGGTGATACCGGGATTCTGGATGAAAGGGTGCCGTTTCTGGAGGGTCCGGCGCTGCGAGCGGGTGAGCAGGACGCGTACTTTCAGCCTGTCATATCGGCCGACGTCGCTCCACTCTTCGAGCATTGCGCGCGGGCGCTGGAGCAGAGCCTGTCGCTTGGAGAACACGGCCTGCCGCTATTCGGCACCGGCGATTGGAACGACGGCATGAACCGGGTTGGCGAGATGGGACGGGGTGAAAGCGTCTGGCTCGGCTGGTTTCTGCACACCACGCTGGTGGCGTTCGCACCCCTGGCCAGGGCACGCGATCAGCGCACTCGCGCGGCCCAGTGGCTCACCCACGCGGAGGCGCTGCGCAACTCCCTGGAGCGAGAGTGCTGGGACGGCGAATGGTATCGGCGAGGTTATTTTGACGATGGCACACCTCTGGGATCGGCTGCGAACAGCGAATGTCAGATCGACTCTATCGCGCAATCCTGGAGTGTCATATCCGGGGCAGGCGACCCAATCCGCGCTGCGCGTGCGATGTCCGCGGTAGAAGCTCGCCTCATCAGGCGTGACGCGGGTCTGGCGTTGCTGTTCACTCCGCCGTTCGACCGGTCCATGCCCGACCCGGGCTATATCAAAGGATATCCACCCGGGATCCGCGAAAACGGCGGTCAGTACACACACGCCGCCACGTGGTCAGTGATCGCGTACGCCCTGCTCGGCCGCGGCAACAATGCCTGGGAGCTGTTCTCACTTCTCAACCCCATCAACCGTTCGAGCACACGCGCCGATGCGCACCGCTACAAGGTTGAACCGTACGTTATCGCCGCGGACGTGTATTCCGTCGCCCCGCACGTCGGGCGTGGGGGTTGGACGTGGTATACGGGCTCTGCCGGCTGGATGTATCGCGCCGGCCTCGAGGCGATCCTTGGGTTTCGCGTACAGGGAACAACCTTGTTCCTGAGTCCATGCATCCCAGAAAAATGGCCGCGCTATGAGATCGTGTTCAAGTATTGCTCCTCCCGCTACGAGATTCTGGTCGACAACCCTGCGGGTGTCAGCTGCGGCGTCACGCACGCTGAGCTGGATGGCAGGACGCTGCCGTGTGGTCCCCAAACGCAAGTCCCGCTGGTGGATGACGGCAACACCCACTGCGTGCGGCTGGTCCTCGGAGCGTCGACCTCATCGCGAGAGGTCAGCACCTCAGTTGTCGAGATTGCGCATTGAACTGGGAGGAGCCGGGCGATGAAAATCAAGATTGAGGTGGTCGAACGCGCCGGCTGGTGGCAGGTAAAGGTCTGCGGCTTGCGCCATTCGAGATACCGCTCCCAGGCGGCTGCCAGGCATGGCGCAAAGCGGCTCGCGGCGCGCTTAAGGAAGCTCACTACGCAGGCGCGCAGCAGGGTGGGTCGCATGCAGCTTGGGCAGCGCCTGCGCGTCGCGCACTGCGAGTTGTACTGCATTCGAACGCTGCTGCGAGGCAGACGCTGACCGTCGTGTGCATACCGCTTCAGTCTCCGATGTCTGCCTGAAGGATTTCGGCTTCTGGCAGGAATTCCATTGCACCTCGCCCAGGCGGGAGATAGTCCTGCGCAGTGTGATAGGGGTCGCATTTCGCTGATTAATGACTTTCGCTGCGTTCGATACCGCACCGTGCCCTGGGTGGCAAAACGAGCTTCATCGAGGTACCTAAGACTTTGGCTCCGCAGGCTCCATGTCTCGAAAAACGATACTTCTGATCCAGGACGATCCCACCGATATCAAGGCAGTCCGAAGCGCGCTGAATGGGTCGTTTCAAGTCGAATGGGTCGGAACTTGCGCCGCGGCTGAAGAACGACTAGCCCAGGAGAGAAAGCAACGAACGGTCGGCCTGGACGCGGTGTTGGTCGACCTCGTCCTGCCCGATTGTCACGGAATTGAGACCTTCGATCGGCTAATTCATATCGTGCCGCAGATTCCCATCCTGGTCTTAAGTGCTGCGCAAGATGAGGAAGTTGCCAAGTTGGCGGTGCAGCGGGGAGCACAGGACTATCTCCTGAAGAACCACCTCGACGAGTACCTGTTGTTGAAAACCCTGACCAGCATGATCGAGCGCGCAGCGATCGCCGAAGCGTTGTTCAACGAAAAAGACCGCGCGCAGGTCACGCTCAACTCCATCGGCGATGCCGTCATGAGCACCGACGTCTGGGCGCAGGTAACCTATCTCAATACCGTCGCTGAAGCCCTCACGGGCTGGCCCCGGCAAGAGGCGCTTGGCCAGCCGGTTGAAGAGGTGTTGCGACTTATCGATGCCACCACTCGCGCGGCAGCGGAGAATCCCGTGGCGTTGGCGATCCGGGAAAACAAGACCGTAGCCCTCACCGCGAATTGCGTCCTGGTGCGGCGCGACGGACTTGAAGCGGCTATCGAAGATTCCACCGCACCTATCCACGACCGCCACGGACAGGTAACCGGTGCGGTCATGGTGTTCCACGACGTGAGCGCGACTCGGGCGCTGTCGGGCAGAATGCTGCATCTGGCCCAGCACGATGCCCTCACCGATTTGCCCAACCGAGTGTTGTTCAGCGAAAGGCTAACCGAGGCAATCGCGGCAGCTCACCGTTACCGGCGAAAACTCGCGGTGCTATTCCTCGACCTGGATCGCTTCAAGCACGTCAACGACTCCCTGGGCCACCTCATCGCCGACCGCGTGCTGCAGTCCGTGGCCAGCCGCTTGCACGCTCGCGTGCGTGCCACGGACACGGTCGCCCGCCAGGGGGGCGATGAGTTCGTGATCCTGCTCTCGGAGGTGACGCACGCACAGGATGCCGGCGTCAGTGCGGAAAAAATACTCCAGAGTGTGCGTACGCTGCACCGTATCGACCAGCATGATCTGCATCTCACTGCCAGTATCGGTATCGCCACGTATCCCGATGACGGGACGGACGCGGAGACCTTGTTGAGAAACGCGGATCTCGCTATGTATCACGCCAAGGAGGGCGGGCGAAACAACTATCAGTTCTTCACGGAAGACATGAACCGGCGCGCGCTCGAGCGGCAGTCCCTCGATGTGGATCTGCGCCTGGCCTTGGAGAACCGGGAATTTGAACTGTACTACCAGCCGAAAGTGACTCTGGCGACCGGCGCGATCACGGCCGTGGAGGCGCTCATCCGCTGGCACCATCCGCAGCGCGGCCTCGTGTCACCTGCCGAATTCATACCGGTCGCGGAAGCGTGTGGTGTCATCGTGCCGATCGGCCAGTGGGTCATGCGCGAAGCCTGCCGCCAAACCCGGGCCTGGAAGGACGCAGGCCTGCCGCCGGTGCGTATCGCGATCAACGTCTCGCCGCGGGAATTGCGCGAAAAACATTTCGTCGCAACCGTCCGCGCGATCCTGAAAGAGACCGGCCTTGAGCCGGGTTGTCTGGAACTCGAGCTGACCGAAACCTTCCTGATGCAGGATGCGACCATCACCGCGACAGTGCTTCAGGCTCTCAAACACCTGGGCGTGACGCTCGCGCTCGATGATTTCGGTACGGGGTATTCGAGCTTAACCCACCTGCAGCGCTTTCCAATCGACACTTTGAAGATCGATCGGTCGTTCGTGCGCGATGTCGCCACCGACGTTGGCGATGCCAATATCGTCAACGCGATGATCCGCATGGGGGCGAGTCTGGACATGCGGGTGGTGGCGGAAGGTGTGGAAACACGAGATCAGCTCGTTTTTCTGCAGGAGCACGGCTGCCCGGAGGCGCAAGGCTACCATCTCGGTCGCCCGGTGGTTGCCGGGCAACTCGCGATCTTGTTGGGCGGCAACCCAGCGGAAACCGCCGTCGCCATGAATGGACTCGGTGAGGGTATTCTAGCTTGAGCCCATCGAAACACCGGGAGGCATACTGATCTCATCGAGCGCCATTCGCGAGGAGCGTCTGGCCGACAAGTTATACATTCGTCCCCATGCGTCGAACCTACGCCGTGCGATCACGTGGCCCAAGGAAGAACCACAGAATCAGACCCAGCAGCGGCAGGAGCACCACCACCAGTACCCAAAGCAATTTCTTTTCGTTGGAGGCGGAACTCTGAACGATGTTGATTATCGCCCAGATGTCGCCAGCAAGTACCAACAGGCCCAAGAGACCATTGTATCCAACGGACATCATTCCTCGATCCTCCCCTGCTGCGACATCGCGACCACATCAGCGTTGTCCGCTTGTCCACGCACCATCATCACCGGCGCAGTTTTGCACGATCCGATTCACAATTGAAGGTCTGCCTTGCGGAGACTTCAGCTCCCGAATGGATGGCCGCTCGTAGCTGCTTGCTGAGCTGTCTTGATCTTCGGCACTCTTGCGCGCATCGTCCGACCCGCGCTGCGGCGTGCAGCCGAGTGCGGTGCAACAAGAAGCCCACCAATAACCACTCAAGGGGGACGTAACGTGAAAAAAGCTCTCTCACTGATCGTGCTGGCCACAGTGCTCTGCGCCGGCCCGGCTTTCGCGGCGGACCCGATCGTCGGTACCTGGAAGCTCAATGTCGCGAAATCGAAATTCGCCGAGGGTAAAGCGTTGACGGCCGGGACGCGCGTGTACAGCGAAGTCAACGGAGTGTACACGCTTGACATCAAGCAAGTTGGGGCAGATGGGAAGGAGGCGTCTTCTCGGCCGCAGTATCGCAACGGCAAGGAGGAGAAGCAGACGAGTGACTATGTGGACACGCTACTGGCGAAGAAGATCAACGAGAACACCTGGGACTTCGACCTCAAGAAGGACGGCAAAGTGGTCGGCCGTGTGCACCGGGTGGTGTCAGCAGATGGGAAGACGCTGACGGTTCACAATACCGGCACGCTGGTGGGGTACGTCGCAGGTGATGAAACACTGGTGTACGACAAGCAGTAAACATCGGGTATGGCAGTGGCGCACCGGGATGTGCGCCACCCTCCGCATCCATTTCAGCAAGCTGCCTTCAGGCTATCTCGGCCGAGAGCACGGCGGCATTGACCGATCAGGTCAATGACTGCTGTTGACCCCCAAGCCGCCGGTCGCAGGGCACCGGGGAGCGGATACTCAAGTTAGAATAAGCTGACGTTCACGGCGAGGCCGGGGGGACCCCTCAAGTGGTTGGCCGAGCCGCGATGGGGAGCAACGCATCGATGACCGAGTCGTCGAAAGCCGTATTTCTCAGCTACGCCTCGCAGGATACCGAGGCGGCCGAGCGTATCTGCGAAGCTCTTCGGGCTGCGGGAATTGAGGTCTGGTTCGACCAGAGCGAGCTGCGCGGTGGCGAGGCCTGGGACCGGCAGATCCGCAAACAGATCCACTCCTGCGCGCTGTTCATACCGATCATTTCTGCCCACACGCAGGCGCGCCTCGAAGGGTACTTCCGCCGTGAGTGGAAGCTTGCGGCCGACCGTACCCACGATATGGCCGAGGAGAGGGCTTTCCTCGTGCCCGTGGTCATCGACGATACCTCAGAGCGCTACGCGAGCGTTCCGGACAAGTTCCGCGATGTGCAGTGGACGCGCCTGCCGGCGGGGGACACCTCCCCTGCCTACATCGAGCGGGTCTCGCGCCTGCTGGCGGCGCACGAGCCACCGGCCCCGGCAGGGAAAGCGCCCGAGCGCCACCCCAGTGCCGCCCCCCCGGCCGAGGGTCTGCGAGCGGCCGTCGAGGCAAGACCCCCTGAGGCGCAACCGACCCGATTGCCCGACCGGATGCGCAAGTTCGTGCCGCGTAATCAAGCGGTGCTTGCGGCCGCAGCGATCCTGGCCGCCGTCGCGGTCCTGGTCTTCGGGCTGCTGCGACGGGCTCCCGACCACGTGCTGCGCGACCCGCTGACGGAGGCCAAGGTCACGCGGCTCACGGATATCGAGGGAACGGAGCAAGCAGCCAGCATCTCGCGAGACGGCCGACTGGTGGCATTTCTGGCGGACCGCGATGGACACCCAGACGTCTGGTTGACGGAGATCGGCAGCAACCACTATCGCAACCTGACCAACGGGCAGTTTCGGCAGCTGAGGAATCCCGAGATCCGCTCGCTCGCCTTCTCTCCCGACGGCGCGCTCGTCACTTTCTGGACACGCAGTGGTGAGGGCACCCGGGCCGCGGACATCAACGTGATGGGTGCGCCCACGGCAGGCGGAGCATTGGAGCCCTACCTGCGGGAAGGCGTCGAGTTTGATTGGTCCCCGGACGGAACGCAGATGGTCTTCCATACGTCCGCGCCTGGTGATCCGATGTTCGTGCGCGCGCCCGGAGATGCAACGGTGCGCGAGATCTACGTCGCGCCGCCGGGCATTCACTGTCATTTTCCGACCTGGTCGCCCGACGGTGAGTTCATTTACTTCGTACGCGGCGACCCCCCATCAGCGGACTGGGACGTCTGGCGAATCCGACCCTCCGGAGCGGGAGCGGAACGCCTGACGTTTCACAATACGCGGGTCAGCTACCCCGTGTTGCTCGATTCCCGCACGCTCATTTACCTCGCAACCGATACGGATGGCTCGGGGCCGTGGTTGCATGTCATGGATGTGCAGCTTGGACGCGAACACCGCGTCGGCTTCGGCCTGGAGCGGTACACGTCGCTGGCGGCGAGCGAGAACGGCAGGCGTATCGTTGCAACTGTCGCCAACTCTCGTTCCGAACTTTGGCGCGCGATCATCGCCAGCGACGGTCCGCCACAAAGTACCGCCACACCCGTGGAACCAGCGCTCGGGAGCGTCTCGGCAGCCCGCTTCGGGCCCGATTACATCGCGTATGTGTCGACCGCTGCCGGCCGGCGGGGGATCTGGAAGCTCGCGAACGGCACGGTCAGCAGGCTGTGGGACGACCCAAGCGCTGACAGGATCGGCGCTCCCGCCATCGCGCCGGACGGCCGCCGCGTTGCGTTCATAGTCGAGCGGCACGCTGCGACGCAGCTGTATGTCGTTGACCGCGATGGCGGGAACCCGCGAGCGATCGGCCCCACGCTCGCGCTGCGCGGCGATCTGGCTTGGGCTCCTGATTCGCAGTCGATCGTCGGTGCGATCGTACGCGACGGCGAACCTCGGCTGGCGAGGATCTTCCTTGATGGCAGCTCACCGCGGCCGATGGTCTCGGACTATTCCGTCGATCCGGTCTGGTCTCCGGACGGAACGTACTTCGTCTATTCGGGCGCACAAGTGGCGACGACATTTCCGCTGCGCGCCTCGGCTCCCGACGGTAGACCGTACGGCATGCCGGGTCTGATTCTGACAATTGGGGCGCGACGCATTGCGTTCTCACGCAACTCCGGGTCGCTCGTGGTGCTCCGCGGCGGGATCGACCGCAAGGACTTCTGGCGATTGGATCCGCAGACCGGAGCGGCGCGCCAGCTGACCGATTTGCCAGCGAGCTTCGTGATCGGAGATTTCGATGTTTCGCCGGACGGGACAGAAATCATCTTCGAACGTGTGCAGGAGACTTCGAGTATCGCGCTGATCGAGCCCAAGCGTTGAAGACGCAGCTGCCCGCATCACCCCATAGCCGATTAGCCCACCCTCACCTCTCTCATTGAACAGGGGCTTGAGCTCGTATTCGGCGGCCAATGAAACGCAGCTCGCGGTCGCCATCCGTGACGAGCCTTACGTACGTAGCCGGTCAACTGCGACGGCTTCGACAGCTGCCACGGCATCTGCCGGACTAGCCCGCTGGCGGCCTCCCGCCGGAGGCGATGACCGAACGCGAGCGACCCGGTGCTTCCCCGTGGCCTCTTACCAATGCAGCGTGTAGTTGTGGCCGCAGTTTCCACAGAGATCGCCTTGGCCCATGTATGCCGGGCAGGTGCAGCCTGACACTGAGCATCTGCCGTAGCCTGCCTTCAGCGGTGGTGTGCTCGGTTCACCGCCGGTGGGAAAGAGAATTCCAATACGCTCGAATGATTCCGGGGGCTGCTTGCCCAGGTCTGGGCTTGAGGTATTCATGTAACTTCCTCGTTTATCGTTATGAATTTTGCAAGAGCTCTCGTGCCGCGAGGCACTTTCGCGAAGCTTCGCACGAAACCTGCTTGCGATGCACGTCCCACATGAGCCCGCTACGCCGGTGCAGGCTCGAGGCCACCAGCAGCCGGCCATGCAGCGTCGCGAGCGCGGGAAGCAACGCCCAGCGCAGCTGGATATCAGCCGGAACTCGTAGGTCGGGTAAAAAGCTCCTCGAAAACCTGCCCCCGACTTGAACCTGCGTGCGGGGCTCGGCCGACAAAAATGCCGCCCGAAGGCGGCGCTGTCATTCACCTCTCGCCACCCGAACTAGACCCTAGAGACTGCCTCGTTTACCTGCAAAGTAATAGCCGGTAACAAAGCCGATCATGCTGGTGCAGAACGCGAGCACCTCAGGGAAGTGCGAATTGTTCGTAGCGCCGGCAGCAAAGATCATGAGAAATGCGCTCACTACTATCGCCACCGCCAGACCCGGAACGATGGTACGGTGAAACCTATCTGAACGAAGCTCCGCCACACCGACGCCATCGCATACACTGCAACGCAAGCCGACGCTACCTCGCTTCTCGTTCGCTGCGCGTGCGCATGCGTTACAACTAACCTCATCTTGCCCAGTTGTGCATGTACCCGTGCCCTTACAGTGGGCGCACGGAAATAGGCGGATTTCGGGTTGCCCAGGCGCTTGGGTCGAATCTCGCTGATCCATCTGTTTTTCACCTCAGCAGCCACCCGGCGTCGCGCTGTCGATTGTACGCTTGACCTTGGCGGTGTCACGGCGGGAGCATGCGCAGCTAAGGCGGCTAGTCGGGGAGCATTGTGGTGTGGCGACGCTGGTCGAGCACGTTGGTCAGGACAGCAACCTGTGCCTTGACGCTTCAACTCGTCGGATGCTCAGTCACTTCGCCGATACAGTCAGCCAGTAACAGCAAATCGGCCTTTGAGGGCGCGGTCTACAAAGGCCAGACTGTGACTGTCAACGCTGGAACACCGGGCAATCCGACCTTCAGAGTGTTCCAGCAGGGCGCCACGGGTTTCGTATCCATTCAGTCAGTCAGGGAAGACGCGGAGCAGCGGGCAACCGCTTTCTGCGACCGCAAGGGCAAGGCGATGGAATCTCTGACCGAAACCACCGCGACGCCGCCCTATATCCTCGGCAATTTCCCGCGCGTAGAGATCGTATTTGACTGCATCGATAAGACAGGCTCACCCGCTCCCGCATCTAGCGACGACAAGTACGCAAAGCTGGCGAAGCTGAAGCAGCTCTTGGACAGCGGCGCGATTACCCAAGAGGAATTCAATCGCGAGAAGGAGAAGGTTCTCGCTCAACCATGAGTTGAGATCCCCCATACAGTGCGCACACCTGCACGTTACTGCATGGACGTTCTCCCAAGGCAGCGGCAAAATTCGCCGCATGCCGCTCGAGCTCTCCGACCTCGAACTCGAGACCGCCGCCCGGGCGTGCCGGTCACTCGCGTATCAGGAAGGCGAAGCGGCCAAGCGGCTGGAGAACCCCACGGTGCGCGCGCCGGTCGAGGGCACCGCCAGACGCGCTGCGGCGCTGGCGGAGAAGTTTGAGGCGGCGCGGAACAAGCGATAACCAAAACGCCGATGCGGCGTCTTATCGTTCGGGCTCCTTCGCAGGCGCTGGTTTGTTCTCTGGTGTATCGAGCGATCTCGCCAGGGCCTCAATGCGCCGGACATTTGCGAATCGATCACTAATGATAAGGACATTCGCTGAGGGCAATGCGACCAGGTGCGCGTATTGGGGAAGCATTGGCCGCAGAATAGGTACCAACTGGGGGGCCGAGACGTACTTCAGAGGCACGATCTGGGTGACGCACTCAGATGCAGGACGGGTGTCCTTGGAGGTTATCGTGGGAGTTGGTTCCATTCGCATATTGGCGTCCGGTAGGATCCTCACGAGGCCGCCATCATCAACCGCGATAAATCCATAAATTTCTAACACAGTGAGAAACTGCGGATAGGTGAGCGCCGATGGCTCCTCTCCCACTAGGATGACACTTGCGCGTACGCGGGGATCGACGACGAATTTCCTCCCAGTCTTCTTGGCAACCTCAGCGATCAATCGTTCGATGGGAGTGCCATTCTCGGCGAGGGGCGTAGATTTGGATTCGCTTTCGACCGGCGAAGATTGCGCGCCTGCGTGCATCGGACCGGTTAGCATGCAGAAAGCCAGGGTCGCAAGGAGGGAATACTTCATGTTCTCTTCTCCCTCAGTTCGTGTACTCCTCATGCTAAGCGCAAGCCTCGGCCAGTGCTAGCATGCCAAGGCGCTCGGCGTAACATAGGGCTGAGGGTTTCTGATGACCAGCACCCCGAGCCTCCGTCGACTGTGGTCCATGTACAAAAAAAGCTGCTGGTCGAGGACGGCCTCGGCCGCCGCGACCAGGTGCTCGCCCAGGCGGCGTTCTACTCCGGCGCGCGAGGAGTACTCAAGGTGCTCGATTTCCTGCTCGAGCGAGGGGAGGAAGATGAAGCGCTCAAGACGATCCGGCGGCAGGCTCAGCTGATCAAGGCCACCCAGGGGCCGCGGTCGAAACCGCGGCGGCACTAGCCCATGGGGAAACCACTACCCGAGGTGATATTCGTTCCGCCTTACTTGCAGAACCTTGGCTACGCAGAACTGCCCGAGATGCGTGAGCTTGCGGTCCGAGCGCAAACCATTACCGACAAGGTGATACTCGGCGATCCTCTTTGGTTCCGATGGCGGGGAATTCTCGATTACGTCTGTTGTGTCGAGTACGCCCGACAGAACATCAAGGCTCTGCCTAGCGGAAGCGCGCTCGGTTCAGTCGATCAGGTTCCGGCGCGTTACCATTCGATTTCGCTGGTCTTCTTCGCCCAAGCAACCCTAGACAATATTGCAGTCTGGATTTGCGACCGGCTCAATATCTCACTCACCGGGAGCGATCGTTCTTTTCACAAAGCAAAGTTGAAAGCCAAGTTGTTATCGTATGCACCAAGCCTTGCGGCGGTGACCATCAAGCATGCCGCATATTTTGCGAAGCTAGACAACTACAGGAAGCATTGGATTCACTTCCTCACCGGTGGCGCTGCGTTCTACTCCGACAAGAATCCAGGATTACCGAACGTACGTATTGGAGTGATGATCCCAATCAATCCTGCTGTCTTCCTGTATACCGATCAGGCGGCCTTCTCCAAGGCGGTCGAGCGAACGCGAACGAACAACGGAGGTGAGTGGCTTTATCCGATTGCCGATTTTGCTGATGAGTTTGCCGGCGGCCTAAAGGACTTTCTTATTGAATTCCTCGGCGCGATGTTGCGGGAACGGAAGGTCGATTCGTCCGATTCGGGAGGCAGTCATGCCGGGTGATAGAACCCTAATTAGCCTTGAGGGGTTGGGGAAAGCAGGCAAGGCGCTTGTAGAAAAGATCGCGGGCGCTGGTTGGGTCCTGTATGAACCGCACCATGCTAAGCGGATGGCGGCAGCGCAGGTCGCCGCCGACCGGATTCGTGCCCTGGGCAGTATTGAAACCTCAGCCCTTGCACAGCGCGCGCTGGTCAGATTGGCCCACGAGGAAACGCGAAAGCAGCGAAACGCCGAGCAAGTAACTGCCGGCGCTATCCCGTTGCTGGGAGCCGACGCCAAGCCGGACAAGGTGGGTGAGGACTGGCTTGCCTTTCTGTTCGAGCGCGCAAACCTCGTGTCGGATGTAGAGATGCAGTCGCTGTGGAGTCGCATTCTGGCCGGCGAGGTGAACGCCCCGGGTACTTTTTCACGGCGCACGTTGCAGGTCGTGTCTTCATTGGAGAAGCGCGACGCGCATCTCATCACCGCGCTGTGCGGATTTGTTTGGAGGATGGGATCGGAGTCGATACCTGTTGTGAATGATGTTCGGGCAAAGATATTTGTCGAGAACGGCATCACTTTTGCCAGCCTAACGCACTTAGATGCACTTGGAATTGTGAGGTTTGACAACAGCGTGGGGTTCAGGATCCAAGGTCTGGCACAGAGGTTTGAAATCTCTTATTTTGGCGCTCGCTTTGGCATCGAACTGCCGCATCCCAGCTCTGATTTTGTCGTCGGTAGCGTGCTGTTGACATCAGTTGGTCAGGAGTTGGCACGCATTTCTGGAGCCACACCAGTTGACGGTTATCCCGAACACTGCATCGGCACCATATGGGTTCTACATAGGGCGACTGTTACCCGTCTAGGGTAGACGGGAGTCCCGGTCCACCCGCTGGCACCAATTGGGACGTAACAATGGCGCACGGTACCGACCGCATTCTCACGATCCTCGCCAGGGCAAAGCGGCTAGCACGCGAGTACCGCATGCTGACTGGCAAGCCGCTCGGTGTCACCGGCGAGGTCGCTGAATACGAGGCCGCCCGGCTCTTGCGCCTAAAGCTCATGCCTGCCAGAACCGTCGGATACGACGCTGTGCGGCCGAAGGATGGGCGCCGCTTCGAGATCAAAGGCCGGTGCCTCCTGCCCGGCCACAAACCGGGGCAGCGAATCGGCAAAATCGATGTGAAGCAGAAGTTTGACGCGGTGCTCCTAGTGCTGATGGACGAAAAGTTCGACGCCACCGCGATCTACGAAGCCTCTCGTCGGGCGGTGGTGGCCGCGCTCACCGCGCCAGGATCCCGGTCGCGCAACGAGCGCGGGGCACTCAGCGTCAACGGGTTCAAGCGCATCGGTCGCTGCGTGTGGCTTCGCAGGGTCGGCGCGATTCACCCCGGCTAGGGGTGCGAAGGAGAAGGCCATGGGCGCCCGCGGCACCAATAACTTCGGCAAAGCCATCACGGACGTCGAGATCGAGCAATACCTAGACAGCAGGGACGACTTCGAGCTGGAGCTGTTCGCGGTGCGAACGTTGAAGGGCAACGGCTGGGAAGTGCGGCATGGCGGGCGCTACATCGACCCGGTGAAAGGCATCGGCCGCCAGTACGACGTGCGCACGTGGCGCGAGTTCGAACTGGGACGGCGGGTGAGTCTTGCGGTGGAGTGCAAGAGCTTGTCGCCGGAGTTCCCGCTAGTCATTTCTCGGGTCCCGCGTCCCCCGACAGACGTTGGGCATGACGTGATTGTGCGGCGATTCAACGACAAGACACAGCGCGCGGAACTCACCATACGCCGCCCGCTCGGGAACCATGCATACATCTATTACCCCGGCGAACCGGTAGGCAAGTCGGCGACCCAAATTCGCTGGGAAGCTAACGGCAAAAAGCTGACTGCGTCCGACGCCGACACCTACGAGAAGTGGTCTCAGGCTGTCGCTTCCGCCGCGCAGCTGGTGAAGCAGGCTTGCACCTCGCAGACGCAGGGGCCACAACTACCTGTCTTCACCTTTGTCGCACCGGTGCTGCTGGTGAACGAGGGGACGCTGTGGGTGGTGGATTACGACCAAGACGGACAAAGGAGAAAACCCGCAGCAGCCACGGAGGCGCAGCTGTTCCTTGGGCAAGAGCACGTAGTGCACGTGGGCGAGGACGGCTTTAGCTACCGCCTCAACCACTTGTTGATCTTCACCCGCAATGGCTTCACCGCCTGGCTCCAAAACTGCGCGAACCCCACTGGGCTAGTGCTGTTCCGAATCTTTGAATCGGTGGTGCTCCAGGAACTGCGCTGACGCCGCCAAGCAAAGTGGCCGGAAGCGCGGCTTTCACACTCAGCGTGAGCGGCAGCGGTTTCGTTGCGGCCTCGACCGTCAACTGGAACGGCGTGGCGCTGGCGACCACCTACGTGAGCGCAACGCAACTCAGCGCGTCGGTGCCGGCCGGGGACATCGGCAGCGCCGGCAGTGCCAGCGTGACGGTCTTCAACCCGACGCCGGGTGGTGGCACATCCAACGCAACGACATTCACGATCAATGCCGCCAATCCGCTGCCGTCGCTCGCCTCGCTCTCGCCCGCCAGTGCGGTTTCGGGAGGCGCGGCTTT
>Ga0209380_10000391_pt1 | contig 30847 bp, 32 predicted proteins | sample HubBroMetageWFT6_FD_188347 | JGI IMG/M metagenome (GOLD analysis project Ga0209380, IMG submission 188347) | Warmed and freeze-thawed soil microbial communities from the Hubbard Brook experimental Forest, New Hampshire - Hubbard Brook CCASE Soil... | ecosystem: Environmental > Terrestrial >... | reverse complement strand
TCGGGCGGTGGATCTCCGGGTCGTTGACCCCGGCGAGGGCCTGAGTGATCTGCTCGACCGTCGGCGCCCCGCCGATGCCGTTCGCCGCGGGCAGCGAGTCTGTGGACATGACCCCATGCTATGACCGGCGGGGTCGTGCCACTCCACGTTGGCGGCCGGAGGCGGGCGGACCCGGGCGGGCACCGGTGTTTCGGTGCGAACTCGGACAGCCCGCCGTTCGGTCATCCCGCCCAGCCTGCGTCCGCAATCATTGCTGGGGCGGCCAGGCGGGCACGGGGGTGGCGCCGTCCAGGAGCACAGAAATTAAGGGGTTTCGGAATGCCCAGTCACGGGGCGGCTCGGCAGGGCCTGGCCACTGCTATTGCGGCGGAATTACGGCTATGGCGGGACAACACGCCATGGGCCAGGCGACGGGCGGAGTACTCCCGGCTTGCCTTTACCGAGCTGGACATCCGGCGGCTCGACGAGCGGATCGACACGCTGCTTGAGGTGCTCGCGCAGCTGTGTGACTACTCCGGGCAGTACGACGCCGCGGAGGATTTCCGGGCCCTGTCCGAACGGCCGCCGGAGCCCGAGCGCCAGCTCCGCCTGGTCCCCGGCCAGTAGGAGGGCCTGGAGCGGTCGCGCCCGGGAGGCACAGCGGGCCCGGCGCCCGGCCTGGCCGGCCGGTAAGCTCGGCCAGCGTGAACGGACGGGCATTCAGGCCGCGGCGGACAACGCTCGCGGTTCCCGGCAGCAGCGCCAGGTTCCTGGACAAGGCGCGTGGCCTGCCCGCTGATGAGGTCTTCCTCGATCTCGAGGACGCAGTCGCGCCGTCGGCCAAGGTCCAGGCCCGCACGCTGATCACCGGCGCGCTCCGGGCCGGAGGCTGGGGAGCGAAGATCCGGGCCGTCCGGGTGAACGACGCCAGCACGGGCTGGGCGTACCGCGACGTGCTGGAGATCGTTGAGCAGGCCGGTGACTGCCTCGACGCGATCGTGCTGCCGAAGGTGACCGGGCCGCGCGACATCGGCTGGCTTGACCTCACGCTCGGTCAGATCGAGCAGGCCGTGGGGCTGCCGGCGGGCCGGATCGCGATCGAGGCTCAGATCGAGGACGCGGCCGGCATGGCGGCGGTGGACGAGATCGCCGCCGCATCGCCCCGGCTGGAGGCCCTGGTATTCGGCCCGGCCGACTTCATGGCGAGCCTCGGGATGCGATCGCTGACCGTCGGGGCACAGCCGGCGGGGTACGCGGCCGGTGATGCGTTTCACTATCCGCACCTGCGGATCCTGATCGCCGCGCGGGCCCACGGCCTGCAGGCCATCGACGGCCCGTTCGCGGCCATCGGGGACCTGGCGGGACTGCAGCGCAGCGCCGCGAGCGTGGCTGCGCTCGGCTACGACGGCAAGTGGGTCGTGCACCCGGACCAGATCGACGTGGTGAACGGCGAGTTCTCCCCGGCGCAGGCCGAGTATGACCGGGCCGAGCTGATGCTGGAGGCCTACGACCACTACACGGGGCAGGGCCGCGGCGCGGCGATGCTCGACGGCGAGATGATCGACGAGGCGTCGCGGAAACTGGCCCTGGTCGTGGCGGCCAGGGGGCGGGCCGCGGGGATGTCGAGGACAACAGCGTTCTCGCCCCCGGCGGCCAGCTGAGCACCCGATCATGACGCAAGCCGTACCGCCCCGCCTGCTGCGCGAGCGCGGCGCCGGGCGGAGCCGGGTCACGAACATTGAGCTGTTCTTCGACCTGGTCTACGTATTCGCGATCACGCAGCTGTCCGACTTCGTCCTTGGTCACCGGACGGCGGCGGGAGCCCTGGAGGCGGCGCTCCTGCTGACGATGGTCTGGCTGCTGTGGGCGTACACGACCTGGGTGACCAACTGGTTCGACCCGGCAAAAATCCCGGTCCGGCTGCTGCTGATCGCCCTGATGCTGGTCAGCCTCGTCATGTCGGCGGCCCTGCCGGACGCGTTCGCGGCGAGCGGGCTGCTGGTCGGATCGGCGTACGCGGTCTCGCAGATCGGCCGCAGCGCCTTTGCGGTGGTCGGCCTGCGCGGGCAGCCTCGCGGGTCGGACTACCAGCCGCTGGCGCGCAACTACCAGCGGATCCTGGTCTGGTGCATCGGCAGCGGCGCGCTCGCGCTCGCCGGGGGCTTCGCGCCGGCCGTGCTGCCCAGGGCGCTGCTGTGGCTCGCGGCCGCCGGGGTCGACCTGCTCGGCGGGGCCGTGGGTTTCTATACGCCGGGCCTGGGCCGCTCGAGCACGGAGGAGTGGAACATCGAGGGCGGGCACTTCGCCGAGCGCTGCCAGGCCTTCATCCTCATCGCGCTCGGCGAGTCCATCGTGGTGATCGGCGCGACGCTCGCGGGCTTGCTCGCCGGACCGCTCGCGCGTCCCGGTGCCGACCATGCCCCGGCGCTGCTGGCGTTCCTGGTCGCGTTCGGCGGAAGCGTTGCTTACTGGTGGCTGTACTTCGACCGCAGCGCCGAGGAGAGCGCCCGGATGATCGCGACGTCCGCCGATCCTGGCCGGCTGGGCCGCTCGGCTTATCACTTCATCCACCCGATCATGGTCGCCGGCATCATCCTCACCGCGACTGCCGACCACCTGGTGCTCACCGGGCCGACCGCCGTGGGCGTGACGTCGACGTCGTGGCTCATCCTCGGGGGAGCCGGCCTGTACGTGGCCGGGCACCTCGCGTTCAAGCTGACCGTCTGGCGGCGCCTGTCCTGGTCGCGCGCGGCCGCGCTGATCGTGCTGGCGCTCCTCGGACTGCTCGCGCCGCACGTCAGCGCGCTGGTCCTGAGCGCCTGCGCGGCGGCCACGGTGCTGGCCGTCGCCGTCGCCGACTACATCGACAGGCGCGCGGAGTCCCATGGCCCCGAGGGCGCCGGCCCGGGCGGCGGCGGCCCCGCGGAGGGGCGATTTGCGGCCTAGGGCAGGACCGACCACGACCTGAGCGTCGCCAGCAGGTCGCTGGTGAGCTGACCGCCACGACCCAGCGCCTCGGCCTCGTCGAAGCTGACCCAGCGCACGTCGGCCGCGTCGTCGCCTGCCGCCAGCTCCCCGGCGGCGGCAGACGCACGGTAGTCCCGAATGTCGTAGATGACCCCGGCCGGCCCCGGCCGCCGGACCGACCCCAGCAGCGGCCCGCACGTCACCGACAGGCCGGTCTCCTCCAGGGCCTCCCTGACGACCGCCTGCTCGTCGGTCTCGCCCGGCTCGACCCGCCCGCCGGGGATGGACCACAGCCCCCGGCCGGGATCGTGGCCGCGCTGAACGAGCAGCAGCCGCCCGCGATCGGTCATAACGGCGCCGACGCAGGGAACCAGTACTGGAGCCGCAGCGGCGTCAGGAAGCCCCGTCACGGGGCCAGTATGCCCGAGAGAGCCGGATACCGATGGGTAGGTATTTGACGCAGCCGTTCCGGGGGATAACGCTGAGTGAAATGAGACCGGTACTTACCTGCCCGCGCTGCGACTCCGTCGTCCGAGAGCCCAGCGTGTGGTCCAGCGCCTACCACTGCGAGCAGCATGGCGAGGTCCATCCGCTGCGGTCAGCACTGAGTCCTTCCCTTGAGGGCCTGGATGGCGTGCTGCGGGGGGCCGAGGTGCCGGTCTGGGTACCCTGGCCGCTGCCGCAGGGCTGGCTCGTCACCGGCTTCGCCATCGCGGGCGACGAGCGGACCGGAACCCGCGGCTGCTCGGTGGCTCTGTCCGGCCCGAACCCGCTGGGCGGGCCGGCCGACATGATGATCATCTCGGAGGAGCCGGGCGTTGGCCTCGGGGCGCGGTTCGCTGGCCTCGGCGGTCCCGACCCGGGCGCGCACTTCGCCAAGGGCCAGCCCGCGGGCGTGGTCGAGTTCGCCAACCACGAGTTCCCGGTCTGGAACGTCGACACCCGTGGCCGGGCCGCCTTCGCGGGCGAGGTGAGCGGGAACTGGCTGTGGCTCGTGCTCTGGCCGGACACCGCCGGCATGCTCATGGTGGAGCCGCTGCCGATTCGAGACCTGCGCGATCCCGGCCAGGAGCTGGACCTGCCGTTCGGGGCCCGATCGCCCCAGTTGCCGGGATAGTCTCCCGCTGATGCGCGCGGACCTCCACAGCCACAGCAACGCCTCCGATGGCACGCAGCCGCCCGCCGATGTGATGCAGCGGGCCGCGGCCGCGGGCCTGGATGTCATCGCGCTGACCGATCATGACACCGTCGCTGGCCTGCGCCGGGCGGCCGCCGCGCTGCCGCCGGGGCTCACGCTGGTGCCGGGGATGGAGCTGTCCTGCCGGCTCGAGGGCCACAGCGTGCACCTGCTGGCCTACCTCTTCGATCCCGGCAACGATGAGCTCGCCGGGGAGATGGCCGAGATCCGGGAGAGCCGGCTGTACCGGGCGCGGGCGATGGTGGACAAGCTCGTGGGGCTCGGCGTTCCGATCACCTGGGATCAGGTCAGCGAGATTGCGGCCGGCGGGGTTGTCGGCAGGCCGCACGTCGCCAGGGCACTCGTGGAGGCGGGCGTGGTGCCAACCGTGGCCGACGCGTTCACCCCGGAGTGGATCGGCCCCGGCGGACGCGCCCACGTGCCCAGGTACGCGCTCGACCCGGCCAGGGCCGTACGGCTCGTCAGCGCCGCCGGGGGCGTGAGCGTGCTGGCGCACGCGCGGGGCGCCGAACGCGGCTGGCGGACGCCGGACGAGGTGATCGAGGAGCTTGCCGACGCCGGACTGACCGGTCTGGAGATCTTTCACCCCCAGCACAATGAGCGGGAACGAGCTGCGCTGGGGGAACTCGCCACCCGCCTGAACCTGGTCGCCTCCGGGGGGAGTGACGACCACGGCGAGCTCACCGGGTATCGCATCGGCACCGTGCTTGCCCCTGATGGTGCCTACGAGCAGCTAGCGGAGCGCGCCACCGGCGCGGTGCCCATAGCGACAGGCTGAGAAGCTGGACTTATCATCGCCACAATGGAGGTCCGGCATCTGCGCTACTTCGTCGCCGTCGCCGAGGAACTCAACTTCGGGCGAGCGGCGGCCCGCCTGCACATCGCGCAGCCGGGGCTGAGCCAGCAGATCAAGGCGCTGGAGAGCGAGCTCGGGCTGCGCCTGCTCGACCGCACCAAGCGGCGCGTCAGCCTCACCGAATCGGGTGCGCTGCTGCTGGCCGAGGCGTACGCGGTGCTTGGTCGCTTTGACGAGTGCCTGGACACGATGCAGCGGGCCCGGTCCGAAGCCGGCCCGGCGCCAATCCGGATCGGGCTGGTCAGCGAGTTCTCCCGCAGCTGGGGCTCGACGCTGGTCGCCGAGCTTCGCCGGCGGCGCCCGGACCTGACCGTGGCGGTAGAGGCCACCCCGAGCGCGGCCCAGGTGCGGGCGATCGAGGCCGGAGAACTCGACATCGGCGTCGTCCGGTCACTGCCGTCGGCGAGCCGGCTGTCCCGGCGGCTCCTGGATTCCGAGCCGCTCGGCGCCTGCCTGCCGGCGGGACACCGGCTGGCCAGCGCGGATACCGTGCCGCCAGGCAGGCTGAGCGGCGAGCCGCTGCTGTGGATGCCGCGCAGCGCTAATCCCGAGATGTATGACCGGGTGCTCGCAACGCTGGCGGCAGCCGGCCTGCGGGCCGAGTCCGTCCAATCGGCAGGCAGCGCCAGCGCGTCGTTCGCGCTCGTCGCGGGCGGCTACGGCTGGACGCTGGCCTGCTCCTCCGACCTGGCGCAGGCGGCCGAGCGGGACGCGGTCTCCTGGCGCCCGCTCGCGGGCGTCAGCCTGCCCGCGGAAACCTGGGCGGTCTGGTCACCCGCGGCTACGGTTGCCGTGAAGCCGGTCCTGGATGTACTCGCCGACATCGTCCCTGGTCAGCGCCAAGCGAGCGGCCAGTAATAAGCCAGGATTCTCAGAGCCAGAACGAACTGGTCTTGGACGGCAGCCGGGCGCCGCGACTGTACTAGGCATCATGCGAATGCTGTTCACCTGCCGGCCTGGCTACGGTCATTACTTTCCGCTGGTGCCGCTGGCCCGCGCGGCTGCCGCCGCTGGTCATGCGGTGGCGCTGGCCGCCGGGGAACCGATCCGCAGCGTCGCCGAGACCGATGGCTTCGAGACGTTCAGCGCCGGGCCGAGCTCCGACGCGGTCCGCGAGGCCATCGCCGAGCGACTCGGTGACCTCGGCGCGATCCCGGCCGACCAGCACCGGTCGTTCTTCTTCGGTCGCGTCTTCACGGGCATCGAGCTGCCCGCCCGGCTGCAAGATCTCCTCGATGTGGCGGCTAAGTGGGAGCCCGACATCCTCGTGCACGAGCTGTCGGAGTTCGCCGGGCCGCTCGCCGCCAGGCTGACCGGGATTCCGTACGTCACCTGCGGTTACGGACCGCTGCCCGAGCCCTCGATCGCGGAGATCGCGGCGGCCGCGGCGGCACCGCACTGGGCGGCCGCCGGCCTCGAGCCCGCTCAGGCAAAGATGTACCGCTCGCTGTACCTCGATCCCTGTCCGCCGAGCCTCCAGGTGCCTGAGATCCGTCTCGTCGCGCGGCGGGTCACGATCCGGCCCGAGCCGGCCGGGACGGGAGCCCAGGCCGGGCGGCGCTGGCTCGGCTCGCTACCCAGCCGGCCGACCGTCTACGTGACGCTCGGCACAGTGTGGAATCAGGATGCGTCGGTCTTCGAGGCGATCCTGGACGGCCTGGCCGCGCGGCCGGTCAACGTGATTGTCGCGCTTGGTCCCGGCCGGGAGGCCGGCATGCTGGGCCCGCAGCCGCCGAACGTCCACGTGACCGACTTCATCCCGCACGCGCAGCTCATGGGCCGCTGCGATCTCGTCATCTGCCACGGTGGCGCCGGATCGATGCTCGACGCGCTCGCCGCGGGCGTGCCGCTGCTACTCCTCCCGCAGGGCGCGGATCAGTTCTACAACGCCGGCCGCGTCGTTGCCGCTGGCGCCGGGCGGTGCCTGCGGTCAGCCGATCTGACGCCGGACGGGGTGGCCCGCGAGGCGGAGCTCCTGATCGATGGCCACAGCTATCGTGACGCGGCCGGGGCTATCGCCGCGGAGATCGCGGCGATGCCGCCCGCAAGCGCGGCGCTGCCGGTCATCGGGTCGCTGACGACGCAGTGCCTGGCCTAGGGACGATCGCCCGTTCAGCTCATGAACGTCGCAGTCCCGACTATCGTTGCGCAGAGCCAGCACGATCAACGGGAAGGCAGCACCCGCGATGAGCACGAACGACGCCCGGATTGACGCGGTGCCCGGCAAGGCCAACACCTGGATCGTCGGCGATGACGAGGAAGTCATCGTGATCGATCCCGGCGAGGACGCCGCCGCTGTCCTCGCCGTGGTTGGCGACCGGGAAGTCCTGGCTGTGATCTGCACGCATGGGCACGCCCGGCATACTCAGGCGGCGTTCGGGGTGGCCGAGCGGGATGAGGCCCCGGTTGCGGTGCACCCGGCCGACCGGCAGGTCTGGCGCGAGGCGCATGACGACGACGCCGACATCGACATGGAGGACGGCGGCAAGTTCGCCGTGGGCGGGGTCACCCTCGAGGTCCTGCACGCGCCCGGCCACACTCGCGGCTCGGTATGCCTGCTCTGCGACGAGCTCGAGGTCGTATTCACCGGCGACGTGGTCGGCGAGGACGGGCCCGTGCCGCATGGTCACGACTTCCCGAACTGGGCCCGCCAGCTCGACTCGATCGGCGCCCAGGTGCTGACGCTCCCGCCGCGCACCCGGATCCTGCCTGGCCACGGCGAGGAGCTCACCGTCGCCATGGCCGAGAAGCGGTTTGACTCGTGGGTCGCCTCCGGCCAGGACCGGCCGCTGGCCGCCGCGGAAGAGTAGTTGCCCTGCCCGCGGGGGTCCGGGGGTCGCCACCCGGGCTGACACCGTCAACTGTCGTCGGCCCGTGCCAGGATGGCACGGTGGAGCAGCTCGGGTTTGAGGGGATGCCGCGGCGGCTGTTTGCCTGCACGCCGACCCGGCTGGCCACCTGGCTTGACTGCCCGCGCCGGTACCGGATGAGCTACCTGGACCGCCCGGCGCCGTCCAAGGGCGCGCCGTGGGCCCATAACAGCCTCGGCGCTAGTGTCCACAACGCGCTCGCCGGCTGGTGGCGGCTCCCGCGCCCGGAGCGCACGGTGTCGGCGGCTGGCGATCTCCTGGAGAGCGGCTGGCTCACCGAGGGCTTCGCCGACGACGCGCAATCAGCCGGGCACCGGCGTGAGTGCCGCCGGATGGTCGAGGGCTACGTGGCGGGCCTGGATCCCGCGGCCGAGCCACTCGGAGTCGAGCGCACGGTCGCGACCAAGACCGACCTGATCGCGGTGTCCGGTCGTATCGACCGGCTCGATGACCGGCGCCCTGCCGACGGCACGCCCGGCGAGCTGGTCGTCGTCGACTACAAGACCGGCCGGCACCTGCTGACCACCGATGATGCGCGGGGCTCGCTGGCGCTGGCGCTGTACGCGCTCGCGGCCGAACGGGTGATGCGCAGGCCCTGCCGCCGGGTCGAGCTGCATCACCTGCCCACCGGCAGCGTGCTCGCCTGGGAGCACAGCGAGCAGACGCTGGCCCGTCATCTGGGCCGCGCGGAAGCGATCGCGGCCGAGTGTGCCGAGGCGGACGAGCGGTACCGGGCCGATGGCCCGGAGGCTTCCCGCGAGCTGTTCGCTCCCCGGCCGGGCAGCTGGTGCTCGTGGTGTGACTTCCGGGCGCACTGCCCCGAGGGCGGTTCGGCGGCTCCGCCGCGGCGCCCGTGGGACGCCCTGGCCACGCTGCCGCAGCCGAGTGACGGTCCGCTGGCCGCCACCGCCTGACCGCAGGCTACGGGCTCGTTGCGGTGGCCGAGTGGGGCGCGCGGCCGCAGGAATGCACGGTTGGCTGGCGCCGCTCGGCCCGGTTCCAGAAGGCGGTCAGCGTGCCTGCCGTAGTCTCCGGCGCCTCGATTGCCGGCGAATGCGCCGCGCCGGGGATGCAGGTTCGCTCGGCGTGCAGGCGCCTGGCCATCCGATCCTGCTCCGCCGGCGGCCAGGCATCGTCGTTCTCGCCGTAGAGCACCAGGGCGGGCAAGCCGGCCCTGACCGTCGCGGCCAGCTCGTCGGTTCGGTCCGGGCAGGTCAGCAGGTACCTGGCCAGCACGATCAGGTGGACCGGGCAGGTCCGCAAGGTGCGCTCCTTGAGGAAGGCGATGATGTGCTCGTCGACGCCCTCGGCCCGGGCCTGCGGCTCGTGCTGGTCGTGCCATGCCTGCCGCACCAAGGCCGCGAGCTGAGCCCGGTCATCGCCGCGGGCTCCGCCGGACGGGTCGAGCAGGGCCAGGAGATCGCGCAGCGCATCGGCGCGCTGGCCGCCGATGACGCCGGGTCCCGATCCGAGCAACGTCAGGGACGCCAGCGCGGCCGGCCGCCGCAATGCCGCCTCACGGGCGATCAGGCCGCCGAGTGAGTGCCCGACCAGGTGCACGCCGCCGGTCTGCTCGCCGATGGAGTCGGCCACCGCGAGCACGTCCGCGGCGAGCGCCGCGGCGCCGTACTGGTCGCGGTCCTCGCCGGGCGGGCTCTGATACTGCCCGCGCAGGTCCATGGCGACGACCGTCCGCCCAGCGGCCGCGAGCGGCTCGAGTATCGGCAGGAAGTTCTCCTTGCTGCCGGTGTAGCCGGGGACAAGAAGCGCCGGATTGCGGTAACTGACACCGCGCGACGGCTTGGCCTCAAGGACGGCGAACTGGCCACGGGCCGTCGTCGCCGTCGCGGACCGAACTTGCTCGGGCAGGTGCAGGGACCTGAGGGTACTCACGGGGTGGCAGCCTACCGACAACTTGCTGAAATGTAACAGGCGAATAACGCAGGATTCGCTGAAAGAGTTCCGGCCGCTGCCCCGGCTCGCTCTGCGGGCCCTGCGGCGGCGGCCGGATGAGCTATTCGGCGGCTGGGAGGCTCGAGGCGCTGCGGCTGCGTGACCGCCGCCGGCGAGGCCGGCTGGCCCGCGGCGAGTCGGACGCCTCAGCCGCACCGTCGGCGGGCTCAGCGGTCGCGGCCTGGGCTAGGTCGCCGCCCTGCCGCTCGCCGGTGGAATTGCCTGCGGCGCTGTCCTGGTGGTGCCCGGCCGGCTGGCCCGCCCTCGTCCGGCGGCGGGCGCGCTGAGCCGGCTGCCTGCCGCTCTCGCCGTCCCGTCGGGCCGGTCCGCCCGTGTCGGCGCGGCGATTGCGTGAGCGGGTCTTCCCGGTTTCGCCAATGTCTTCGAGATCCTCGGCCTCCAGGCCGGCCCGTTCGCGCTGGGCGCGCGGGAGCACGCTGCCGGCCGACTCCGGGATGCGCAGGGCCGAGTAGAGGTGAGGCGAGGTCGAGTACGTCTCGGCGGGCTCGGCGAAGCCCAGGTTCAGCGCCTCGTTGATCGTCTTCCAGCGGTGCAGGTCGTTCCAGTCGACGAAGGTCACCGCCACGCCATCGCGGCCGGCCCGGCCGGTGCGGCCGATGCGGTGCAGGTAGGCCTTCTCGTCCTCGGGGCACTCGTAATTGACGACGTGAGTGACGTCGTCAACGTCGAGCCCCCGCGCGGCGACGTCAGTGGCGACGAGCACGTCGACCTTGCCGGAGCGGAAGGCCCGCATGGCGCGTTCCCGCTGGCTCTGCCCGAGGTCGCCGTGGACGGCCGCGGCCGCGAATCCCTTCGTGGTCAGGGTCGAGGCGACCTGGTCGGCCGAGCGCTTGGTCCGGCAGAACACGATTGTCAGCCCGCGGCCCTCGGCCTGCAGGATCCGGGTGAGCACCTCGACCTTGTCCATCTGGTGCGCGCGGAAGACATGCTGCTCGGTGCTCGGCACGTGCGCGGGCTCGTCGTGCTGCTCGGCCCGGATGTGCATGGGCCGGCTCAGGTGCCGGCGGGCCAGCGTGACGACCTCGCCGGGCATGGTGGCCGAGAACAGCATCGTCTGCCGGCCGGGCGGGATGAGCTGGAGTATCCGCTCGACATCGGGCAGGAAGCCGAGGTCGAGCATCTTGTCGGCCTCGTCCAGGACCAGGGTCGTGACCCGGCCGAGCTTGAGGTGCCCTTGCCGGCTCAGGTCGAGCAGCCGGCCTGGCGTGCCGACGACGACGTCCACCGTGGCGAGCGCGTCGATCTGCGGCTCGTACGCGCGGCCGCCGTACAGGGTCACGACGTTCACGTCCATCCTGGCGCTGGCCAGGCGCAGGTCATCGGCGACCTGGATCGCAAGCTCGCGGGTCGGAACGACGATCAGGGCCCGGGGAGAGGCCGGCTGGCGCGGCGTCTGGTGAATGCGCTCCAGGATCGGGATGCCGAACGCGAGGGTCTTGCCGGTGCCAGTCCGCGCCTGGCCAATCAGGTCGTGGCCGTCAAGCGCGACCGGCAGCGTCAGCGCCTGGATCGGGAAGGCCGTAACGATGCCCCCCGCCTCCAGCGCCGCGCAGATCGGCTCGGCAATGCCGAAGTCGCGGAACGTCTTATCGCTGCTGCGCAGCTGGTCGGCTTCCGGGTTGGGCACCTGGCCGTCCTCGGTTGGTGTCGTATACATGCTTAGGGCTTCCGCCTCCATCAAGGGCCCGCGGTCCCAGGCGTTGACCACGCCAGGCTGGTAGCGCTGCGGGCAAGTATCTGACCTCTCCAGCGGGGCGGCACGCGCCTGACATCGGCGGGCGCCGACCAATCGCGAAGAGGGAGTAGCGCGGCGTCGAACCACAGTGATCGTCACGCTCAACGCTCTGTATAACGGGTCCGGGGGCTATCACATTCCTCGTGTGTCTCTCGCCACAGTCTAGCAAGCCCGACTTCGTGCACTTGAGACGCCACGCAGAGCGCTGCCGGCGACCGGGTTGTTACGCTTCGCGCGTGAGCCATGAGGGAAGTGAGGCGGCGGTGGCGCCGCCCGCCGACGGCGTCGTCGATCTGCTCGGCCTGCTGGCCTACGCCTCCCTGACCGCGTTCTTCCGGGTTTCCGACGACGCGGCGCTGGCGATCTCGCTTGCGGACAAGACGGCGCTGGCCGAGCTGGCGGTGGCCGAGTTCGAGCACTTCCGGCGCCTGCGGGCGCGTATCGAGGGGCTTGGCGCCGACCCGACCGCCTCGATGCAGCCGTTCGTCGCCGCCGTGGATGCCTTCCACGCCCGCACTGCGCCCGCTGACTGGCTTGAGGGCCTGGTCAAGGCCTATGTCGGCGACGGCATCGCGGCCGACTTCTACCGGGCGGTGGCCGAGGTCCTGGATCCGGACACCAGGGCGCTGGTGCGTACGGTACTCGCGGACACGGGGAAGACCGAGTTCGTGGTCGCCAGAGTGCGCGAGGCGATCCAGGCCGATCCCAGGGTGGCGGGCCGGCTGGGCCTGTGGGCCAGGCGCCTGGTGGGCGAGGCCCTCGGCCAGGCGCAGCGGGTCGCGGCCGATCGCGAGCCGCTGGCCCGGCTGCTGGTCGGCGAGACCTCCAGGCAGCTTGGTGACATCGGGCGAATGTTCGCCCGGCTGACCGATGCGCAGGCCGAGCGGATGGCGGCGCTAGGCCTTGCCGACTAGGGCTCCGTCGAGGTAATCGGAGACCATCGGCCCGAAGATCGCGAACGCGTTGCCGATCGCGTCGCCGAGCTTGAGTGCCGGCCAGTCGGCCGGCAGCAGCTCGGCGGGCAGGTCGGGATCGGCGGATGCGACTCGGTACAGCGGAAGCGCAGCGTCAGCGAACGCCCGCAGCGCCGCCGCGCCGACCGGCGGCTGGCGCAGCGCCTGCGCCACCCGCTCATCGAACTCGGCCAGCGCCTGGCGGTAGTGGGCGGCGATGTCGTCGAGGTCCCACAGGTCGCCGGCCAGCCTGCGGCTGTCGGGCGCCGAGAAGGTCAGCTTCGTGCGCAGCAGCTGAATGCCGGCCGGCTGCGGCGGCAGCGCCGCCACCAGCTCGTCATAGCGGTCGGTCGTGGCGACGAGCAGACCCGGGCGCAGGGTCACATAACCCAGGAGCAGGGCCGAGCGCCGGAGGCGATCGCGGAACGGGCGGAAGCGCTCGGGGACCGAATACAGCACGCCGCTGAACGAGCCGTTCCACCTCGGCCGGTGGCCGCGCAGCTGCCGTTCCACGCGTTGCTGGCCCGCGAACAGGAGCGGGTCGAGGCGGTAGCGGGCCTGCCGGCCGACCCGCTCAGAAGTCAGCCAGCCCTCTCGCCGCATTCGCAGCAGCAGCGACCTGGCTGCCGGGCCTGACACGCCCAGGTCGCCCAGGAGCCGGAGCAGCACCGGACCGGCTACCGGTTCATCTGACCCCGCCTGCGCCGCACCATAGGCGAAGCAGACGAGACCTACCTGCGGCGATATGTCAGCCGGCCAGTTTCCTGGCATGGCCGCTCCAACATTGCGCATTCAGGTTCACGATCGTGAGCTATTATGCACTACGTGGCGCTCCCGGAGAACAACGCTCCCGCCGTTACCCGTTACCGAAGTCAGCTGCAGTCGGTGGCCATGATCGCCGTGTTCGACATCGGCGGGCCGCTCGTCCTTTATCAGCTACTTCGATCGGCCGGCCACAGCGCGGTGATCTCGCTCGTGCTGAGCGGCATCTTCCCGGCCCTTGGCGTGGCCATCAAGTTCGCGCGAAGTCGCAGCGTCGACGCGATCGGCGTCCTGGTGCTCGCCGGCATCGCGGTCGGCTCGCTGGTCGGGCTGCTGAGCGGCAGCGCCCGGCTGCTGCTCCTGGAGGGCTCGGTACCGACGGCAGTGTTCGGGCTACTGTGCCTGGGCTCGCTGTGGTCGAGGCGCCCCCTGATGTACCGGTTCGCGATCGAGTTCATGGGCGGCGAGGACTCGCCCCGCGGGCGTGAGTTCGAGTCGTTGTGGCAGTACCAGGAGTTTCGCCACGTGTTCCGGGTCATCACGATCGTGTGGGGCGTCGGGTACCTGGCTGAGGCGGGCGCCAGGGTCCTCATCGTCGAGCTGACCTCGACCGGGACCGCCTACGCCATCTCCAAGGTGATGCCGTACGCGGTGGCCGGCGTCCTCTTCGCCTGGACGTACGGCTACGGACGGTGGTCGAAGCGGCAAGGCGAGCGCAAGATGGCGGCGGCCGAAGCCGAGGCCGCGGCGCAGGACGCAGCCCCGGTTGCCCCCGGCGCTCAGGCCGAAGGGTGACTGGCGGTCAGAGGTTGCTGAACCCGACGCGCCGCGGCTCGCTCCCGCCGAACTCGACATAGGCGATCTTGTCGGCAGGGACGAGAACCTTTCCGCCCCGGTCGTCGGCCAGGACGAACACGCCGCCATCATCCACCGCCGAGCGCAGCGCGGACTCCACATCCTCGGCCGGGTCGTTCGTTTCCAGCACGAGCTCACGAGGCGCGGACTGTATCCCGATCTTGACTTCCACGGCTCTCCTCTCTGCGGTACGAGGCTAGCTCGCGGCGCTGCGGCCCGCGTGGAAGGTGCTTAGGCGCAGCTACGCCCCGAGCGAAACGGCGTCCAGCAGATCAGGAGGTCAGCGGCCAGCCGCTGATGCCCCGCCAGGCGAGCCTGGCGATCAGCTGCTCGGCCGCGTCCTTCGGCATGGCTCGGTTCGTGCTCAGCCAGTACCTCGCGGTGACCTGCGCCATGCCGACCAGGGCCATGCCGAGCAGGTGCGCCTCTTCGCTGCTGACCCCGGCGTCCTCGCGGATGAACTGGCTGATCTTGTCTGAGCACTCGTACATCGCGCGGTCAAGCCGAGCCCGCACGGCGGGCTCGTTGCCCAGGTCGGACTCGAAGACGAGCCGGAACGTCTCGCCCTGCCCGGCCACGTAGTCGTAGAACGCCTTGAACGTGGCCGGCACCCGCTGCCGGTTGTCGTTCGTGGACTGGAGGGCATCGCTGACGATCTGCACGAGCTCATCGGCACTCTGGTCGAGCAGCGCCAGGTACAGCTCGAGCTTGCCGGGAAAATGCTGGTAGAGCACGGGCTTGCTGACGCCCGCGCGCTCGGCGATCTCATCCATTGCGGCTGCGTGATAGCCCTGGGCGACGAAAACATCGCGCGCCGCACCGAGCAGCTGCAGTCGCCGCGCGGGCCGCGGCATACGCGAGCTGGCGGTCTTGGCGTGGGGCGATGCTGTCAACATTGACTCCGGATTGACGACAAGCGCCGCCAGGGCGGCGTTCCTTAGGTGCAATCCTACGACCGAGTAGATTCGCAGACCCGGTCAGCGGTATTCGTCGTCATCCAGACTTAGCTCACGGGACTGCTCGGCCGTGTCGGCTGAGCTCGCCTCCAGGGGGACTTCTCCGGGCTGATCGGCCTCACCTGGCCCCGGGATGGCATCCTGATCCTGCTCGACGGCGTCGGCGTCCGGCGCTTCTAGGCCCATGTCGCTCATCGGGATCCTCCCGTCGATTCGACCGTTCGAACATATTGCCGAAAGAAAAAAAGCGGACAACACTGCTTGTATCAGTACCCACCAGGGCCTGACATCCGCGCTTGATCCGGGTCGATAATTGATTGCGGTCGAGCTGCGGGGTAGGGAGATGGAATGCACAGCATGTGGAAGGGGGCAGTTTCCTTCGGGCTGGTCATGATCCCGGTGAAACTTTACGCCGCCACCGAGCAGAAGGACATCGCGTTCCGTCAGGTGCACCGGGAGGACGGCGGGCGCATAAGGTTCCGCCGGTTCTGCTCGATCGAAGACGTCGAAGTCCCCTATGAGGATGTCGCCAAGGGCTACGAGCTCCCTGATGGCGAGATTGTCATCCTCACCGAGGACGACATGGCCGAGCTGCCGCTGCCGACGACCAGGAGCATCGAGGTCGTCCAGTTCACGCCGGCGGAGCAGCTCGATCCGATCTTGTTCAACCGCAGCTACTACGTCGAGCCGGAAGCGGCCGGGGCCAGGGCCTACTGCCTGCTCCGCGACGCGCTCGAGGACTCGGGCAAGGTTGCCATCGCCCAGGTGGCGCTGCGCCAGCGGGAGTCGCTGGCGATCCTGCGCGTGCGCGATGGCGTCCTGGTGCTCGAGACCCTCCTGTGGCCGGATGAGATCCGCGTGCCTTCGTTCCCGTTCCTCGACGACGACATCGAGGTGCGAGCGCCCGAACTGCGGATGGCCGCCTCGCTGATCGACTCGATGACCGTCGACTTCGACCCCGACGAGTACCACGACAGCTACCGCGAGGCGCTGCAGGAGCTCGTGAACGCCAAGGTCGAGGGCCGCGAGGTCATCCAGCCTGAGGCCGAGGAGGAGCCGGCGGGCGAGACCTCGAGCCTGGCGGACGCCCTGCGCGCCAGCCTGGCCGCCGCGCGCGGCGGGCGGCTCGGCGCGGTGCCGGAGCCGGCCGACGAGGCGGAGGACGAGGAGCAGCCCGCGAAGAGGCGCGCCGGCACACCGGCCGCGACCAAGGCGAGCGCGACCAGATCGGGCAGCGGACGGGCGAGCAGCTCCAGGACCAGCAGCACCAAGGCAAGCACTACTAAGACCGGCACCGCCAAGACCGGCACCACCAAGACCGGCACCGCCAAGACCGGCACCGCCAAGACCGCAAGCGCGAAGGCTGCCCCGGCCAAGTCGGCCGCCACCAAGACCGCGAAGGACGGCGACGGCAAGGCGGCACCGGCCAGGCGGTCGGCGCCGGCGGCGAAGGAGCCGGCGGCGCCGCGGCGTCCCCGCAAGGCGAGCTGAACCGGGCCCGCTGAGCACGGCCGGGCGAGCTGAGCACGTCGCTGAGCAGCGCCTGAGCGGCCGCGCGGTTCGGGGTTAGCGTGTGCCGGCAGTCAGTGACGGCCGAGTACTCTCGTCAAATGACCGATCAGAAGGCGCCCGCCGGAGACAAGGCGCCCGCCGGAGACACCGCGCCCGCCGGAGACACCGACGGCGAAGCGGCCCGCCGCCCGGCCGAATCAGACGGGGCGGCTCCGATAGCCCACTGGCCCGGCGAGCTCGTCTCGCTGAGCGTCGGCCCGGTCTTCGTCCGGACGGCGCCCGCGCAGGCAGGGTCGGAGCAGGCAGTCTTCGTGCACGGCCTCGGCGGCTCGGCCGTCAACTGGACCGACCTCATGGCCCTGACGAGTCAGCCAGGCGCCCTCCGGCCGGGCACGCCTGGTCTCGCTGGTACCGCCCCCGACCTGCCCGGCTTCGGCTTCTCCCCGGCTCCCGCGGACGGCGACTACTCGCTGGAGGCGCGCGCGGCCGCGATTGTCGCGCTCATCGAAAGGCGCGGCGGCTCGCCGGTCCACCTGATCGGCAACTCGATGGGCGGCGCGATCTGCACCCGGATTGCCGCGCGGCGCCCCGACCTCGTCGCAACGCTCACACTGATCTCGCCCGCGCTGCCCGACCTGCGGCCCCGGCCCCTGCCGATGCGGCTGGCGCTCGTCAGCGCGCCGGGCGTCGGGAAGCTCATCATGAACCGGATGCGTCAGATGCCGGCCGAACAGCGCACCGACATGGCGATCAGCGACCTGTACGCGAACCCGAGCCTCATGGACCCCGAGCGGCGGGCCGAGGCGGTACTCGAGGTCATCCGCCGGGACGGCCTCGGCTACGCGAGCGACGCCCTGATCGCCTCTGGCCGCGCGCTCGTGGGCGAGTACATGCGCCGCGGACCCGGCTCGCTGTGGGCCGATGCGGCCAGGGTGACCGCACCGACGCTGGTCATTCACGGCAGCCACGACCGGCTCGTGCATCCGGCGATGGCGGCGCGGGCCGCGCGGACGTTCGCCTCCTGCCGCGTCGTCGTGCTGCCCAGGATCGGCCACGTCGCGATGATGGAGCGCCCCGACCTCGTGGCTGCCGAGATGCGCGAGTTCCTGACCGCCGCCGCGACTGGCAACGGTGGCTACCGCCATGGCTCCGTGCAGCGGGTTGGCGGATAATTGCCCACAAGATGCTTATTACTGCTGCGAGCGTGCTGACGGCACTGGCCTCGGCGCAGCCCGTTCCCCCTGGTTATGTACTGATCGAAGGCGGCACCGTGGCGCAGGTCGGCCACGGTCAGCCGCCGCTGCCCGCCGACATCGAGCTGCCCGACGGCTACCTCGCGCCGGGATTCGTCGACCTGCAAGTCAATGGGTACTACGGAACCGAGTTCCAGATCGCGGACTACTCGAGCTGGGAAGCCGTGACCTCGCGGCTGCCGGAGACCGGGACAACCGCGATCATGCCCACGATGATCACGGCGCCGGTCGGCGAGCTGGCCGAGGCGCTGCGCAAGGCCGCGGCGTTCGTGCCGGACCTGACCGGCGGCACGCGCGTGCTCGGCGTGCACGTCGAAGGACCGTTCATCGCGCCCAGCCGCCGGGGCGCTCACAACCCGGCGTACATCACCGACCCGACCCCGGGCGCGGTCGCGGAGCTCGTGACCGCCGGGTCCGGCGTCCTCCGGCTGATCACCCTCGCGCCCGAGCAGCCGGGCGCTTTGGCGGCGATCGGCCAGCTCACCGCCGCCGGGGTGATCGTCAGCGTCGGGCACAGCGACGCGACCGCGAGCCAGGTCGCGCTGGCCGCCGACGCGGGCGCCCGGATGGTGACGCACCTGTTCAACGCGCAGCGGGGGCTCCACCACCGCGAGCCCGGCGTCGTCGGCCAGGCCCTCACCGACGCGCGGCTGACGAGCGGCCTGATCGCCGACCTCCATCACGTCGTGTCGGCGGCCTGCCAGATCGCGCTTGCTGCCGCACCCGGCCGGATCGTTCTGGTCACCGATGCGGCGGCGTGCGCGGGCATGCCGCCGGGGGAGTACCTGCTCGGCGGCGAGCCCATCGTGATGCCGCCCGGCGACGGCCTGCCGCCGCTGCGCGCCGACGGTACGCTGGCCGGCTCGGCCCTGCGCATGGACCGCGCGGTGGCGAACGCCGTGTCCTGCGGCCTCTCGGTGCCCGCCGCCGTCGCCGCCGCCAGCCGGATCCCCGCGGACCTCATCGGCCGCCCCGACCTTGGCCGCATCGCCCCCGGCGCGGCCGCCGATCTGGTCTGGCTGAGCCCGGACCTGCGCGCCCGGGCGACCTGGATTGGCGGCCGGCTTGCCTACACCGACGGTTCTCCTGCCACACTGTCCGCGGTGCACGCGTAATCGGAGGAAAGTATGACTTTGGCAGGGAACGGCGCTCCCGCGACGCTGATGCGGCAGGAAATCGATCAGCAGCCCGAGGTACTGAGGGCGACCATCGACTCGCTGCTCGCCCGCCGGGACGAAGTGGCTCCGCTGGCCGCGGCCACCCGGCAGGTCCTGCTGATCGCACGGGGAACCTCCGACAACGCGGCGGTCTACGGCAGCTACCTGATTCAGGCGCACGCCGGCCGGATGGTGTCGCTCGCCTCCCCGTCGATCGCGACGACCTACAAGGCCAAGATCGACATGACCGGCACGCTCGCCGTCGCGCTGTCGCAGTCCGGGCGGACCGAGGAGATCGTGGAGACGCTCACCTGGGCCGGCGACTGCGGTGCCCGGACGATGGCGATCACCAACGGCGGGGCCGACTCACCGCTGGCGGAGGCCGCCGAGGTCGCGTTCGTGACCCTGGCCGGGGCGGAGCTCGCGGTGCCGGCGACGAAGTCGTTCACGGCTCAGCTGGCGGCGCTCGCCGTGCTCGGCCTGGCCCTGGGCGCGCCTCTCGACGAGGGTGAGCTGCGCGCGGTGCCGGATGCCATCCAGGCGCTGCTGGCGCGTGACCTTGATCTGGGCCCGATCGTCCGCGAGCTGGCGAAGGTGCCCGGCGTGGTGGTCTCCGGGCGCGGCATGGCCTACGCCGCCGCGCTGGAACTGGCGCTGAAGCTCAAGGAAGCCTGTTACCTGCACGCGATGGGGCTGTCCTACGCCGACCTGCTGCACGGTCCGATCGCGGTCGTGGACGCCGAGACGCCGGCGATCGTGATGGCCGCCGACTCGGGGCCGACACTCGCGGGCACGGTGGACCTGGCCCGGCGGGTGACCGGCGCCGGGGCGCGCGCCTACGGGATCGGCGGCGGTGACCAGCTGGCGGCCGTGTGCTCGCGCGCCCTGCCCGCGCCGCCGCTGCCGGAGTGGCTGTCCCCGATCGGCCTGATCGTTCCCGGCCAGCTGCTCACCGAGGCGCTGGCCCGGCACCTGGGCCTGGACCCCGACAAGCCGCGGGGCCTGACCAAGGTGACGCAGACCGACTAGCGCGGGCGGCAGCCGTCATGACCGTGGTCTACCTGCTCCGTCACGGTGAAGCCGATTACGGCCACTACGAGCGACGCGGGTGGCCAGGCGCGACCGCCGATCTCGCGCCCCTGTCGCCCCGCGGCGAACGCGAGGCGCTCGCGGCGGCGGACGCCTTGTCCGAGGTCGGCGCCACGGCCGTGGTGTCGTCGCCGATGACGCGTGCCCTCCAGACCGCGGGCATCGTCGCGGCGTATCTGGGGCTGCCGCTGGAAGTGGAGTTCGACCTGCACGAGTGGCTGCCAGACGAGACGTTCAGCTGGCGCACCTACGCCGAGGTGCAGGCGGCGAGCGCCGACTTTGAGGCCTGCGGATTTGAGTGGCCGCCGGGCGAGCGCCGGACCTGGGAGCCGCTGTCGCAGGTCCGGGCCCGGGCGACGGCCGCCCTGGAGTCGGCCACGGCCGGACTGGCCGATGATGACGTGCTGATCGCGGCCTGTCACGGCTTCGTCATCTGGTCACTGACCGGCATCCGCGGTACTGACACGGGCCAGTGGCACCGCATCGAGTTCGCCGGCGCGGATAACTGAGGCCGGCCGGAGTCGCCTCATCAACCGGGAGACTTGTCGTCCCCTCAGGACGGAAAGTCTCCAGTCTGATTCGGGGCCGGTGACATAGTCCCCGAATCGGGCACGGCATGGGCACCTGGCGGCATGGCGAATGTGACATAGCATGCTAATAGGGCACGTGGTCGGCCCGACGCCGCCGAACAGCCTGGGCCAGCGTCGGCGGTGTCGCATTGAGTTCGGTATTGGCAGCTCGTCCGTGTCTGCTCATAATGTCCGTAGCGCGGTCGGGGCGGAGGACTCAATGGCCGGTGGTGCGGGGATGCGCCGGGCGCTGGTAGCGCTGACGGCGCTAGCGCTGATGGTCGGCGCCGGCGCTAGCGGAGCCAGTGCGGCGGCGACCAGTGGGTGGCGCAAAGTCGTCGTGGCTCATGCGGCGCGCGGGAACTTCCTCAGCGATATCGCGGCACCAAGCAAGGACGACGCCTGGGCGGTCGGCTCGTACGGTCGGCCCGGCCCGCTCATCTGGCACTGGAACGGCCGCAGGTGGAAGTCCGTGCGAACGTCGGCCCCGCCGAGCTTCTTTGGCTCCATCGTTGAGGCTCCGACGCCGAATGACGTCTGGATTTTCGGCGAGGTCGGGGCCACCGGACTGGCCTTGCACTGGAACGGATTCGGGTGGCAGAACATCACCCTGCCCATAGGAGCCAGACAGTCCCCTGGGACCGTGCTCGGACCGGCGGATATGTGGGTCCAGTCGGAGGGGCGGATCCTGTATCACTGGAACGGCCTCAGTTGGCAGATCACAAGGCCCTCACAGCTCTTCTACGAACTCTTCGCTGCCGGCGGTCACCTGCTGGGGCTCGCGCGGACTCGCTACCGGCCGAGCAACCAGACCTCGGTATACGTGGTTTATGAACTGACCAACGGCAAATGGGTGCGGCGACTCACGTTGCCGCGGATGCAGGGCGGCGCGTTGACCGCTGCCGATTCGATTCACGACATCTGGTTCTGGGGTGAGGTCGCCCGCAGACACCGCGTCGAAACGCTTTACCACTGGACCGGATCCCGGCTCACCAGCGTGGTCGTGCCGCATGGCTTCGACGACGTCAGCTATCAGGCCTTCGTCACCGATGGCCACGGGGGTGCGTGGCTTGGGCCAGCCCTGCACTGGACCGGCCACGGCTGGGTCCGGCCGAGCCTGGCCGACGTGCAGGGCGGCGTCCCTTCGATCTCGCTGGCGGCGATTCCCGGCACGCACAGCACGTGGCTGGCCAGCGGGGCGGGAAGAGGCCGCGTTCAGAGCTACGTCGCGATCGACGGTCCCCTCCCGTGAGATGTAGAGAGGGGACAGATGCCTATGTCCGGGTGCCCGGTTGATTCTCCGACGCAGGTCTGGATCGAGTCGTCGATGCAGTGGTTCATCGACCAGTTCGGGGCCAGGCAGCTTCGCCGGGATGTGGTGACGCCAACCGCCCGGTTCCTGCCTTCGGACTATCGCGCGTCGGCAGAACAGATCGAGGAGATGGTGCTGGCGGCCTGCCTGCGCATGGAGGTCGAGCGGCAGTTCATTGATCTGCGGCTCTTCGATGGATCCAAGGAGAAGCAGGAAGCCGCCCGGTCGGGCAAGAAGCGCACCGTGGGCCACTTCCGGATGGCAGGCGGGAAGGCCGTGGTCAGCCTCGACCTCAGCGAGACGGCCGATCCCGTCCTGCTGCTGGCGATCCTCGTGCACGAGCTCTGCCACGTTCGCCTGCTTGCGGAGAAGCGCATCAAGGCCGACCGGCCCGACAACGAGCGGCTGACTGACCTGCTCACCGTGTTCTTTGGCTACGGAATCCTGAGCACGAACGCGGCCATGCGCTTTGACCGCCGCAGCGGAGCCTGGATCGTGCCGCAAGGCGAGTTCGACGACCGGTCGCTCAACGCGGCCAGGAACGACGGCTACAACCGGCTCGGATACCTGAAGTCAGCGGAGTTCGGCTACGCGCTGAGTTGCTACGCCTGGCTGCGGCGCGAGCAATCCCCGAGCTGGGAGCGGTACGTGACGCCCGGACCTCTGGTCACCATGCGGCAGGGATTGTCTTACCTGAAAGCCGCGGGAGCCCTGGGCGAGCTTCCTTTTCAGCGGCTCGCGAGTAAGCCGGTCAAGGTGGGCAACGTCAGCCTGCGACTGACTTCGGGGCAGCAAGGTCTGCCCCAGTTCGGCCTGGGCCTGCCGCGGGCATCGGGCCAGTCGCAGTACCCCGATCCGCAGAACCGCCCGCACGGACCCACGCCTCCCGCGCGAATATGACCCGGCGCAGGACCTCGCGCTGCTCGAGAATCACTGGCCGGAGGGAGTCCGCGTCAGCCATGCCCGCCAGGGCATCGTCGGTAGCGATGAGCGTGGTCTCCTCGGCTAGCGTCGCCGGGTAGAGCGCCCTGGCGAGGCGCTGCGCGGTCCGCGCGTCGGGCCGGCGCACGGCGGGCAGGGCCTCGGCGAAGTACCGGTCACCGAACGGGGCGGTCAGTCCCTCCTGGCCCGGCACCCAGAAGCCCTGAGAGTGCGCGAGAGCGAGCGCCGGAGACTGGCCGGCCGAGAGGGCCGCGGTCCAGGCTGTCTCCTTGGCCGCCAGGCTCGGCCGGCGCGCGGCGCACTCCGCCGTTACCGTGTGCCCGGCAACCGGGTCGGCGGCCGCGTATGCAGCGAGGTCGTCGTCACTGACCAGGTCGCGCGCAGCCAGCGACGCCAGGATCCGGGCGCGCAGCGCTAGGTCCGGGGCGAGCCCCGCCGGCAGCCGGCTGCCCGCTAGCCACGAGACGAGCTGGCTGAGCTGAGCCGCACTCTCGGCGCTGCTGGCGAAGGCGCGCGCCAGGAGCCGCTGGCGGCGTCCGCCGGGAGCGGCACACTCGACCGCCGGCAAGACCGCGGCGGCGAGATGCTCGCGTACCGCCGACCGGCGGGCTGGCGCAGCGTAACGGTCCGCCGCGGTGACCGCGCGGTCCAGGAGCTGTTCGAGTCCGACCGCCGGCCGCCCCGCGGACACCGTCCGGGCCACCAGCGCCGCGAAGTCGGCCGCGTCCAGCTCGCCGAACTGCACCATGTCGAAGGCGGCGGTCCAGCAGACCGACTCGGCCAGCGGGTCAGTTACGTCCATGGCCGCTGTCGCCAGCGCCGTCCAGGAGGCCGGGTCGAAGCGGATGGTCGCGAACGTCTGGTCCCCGTCGTTGATGATGACCGCGGCCGGGGCGCGCATCCCGGTCAGCTCAGGTACGGGCGTCCGCTCGCCGGCCACGGTGACCGCGACCCGGCGCGTGCACCGGAGGCCAGATTCGTCGGCGTCGTAGAGACCGGCCGTCAGGAGGTGGGTGCGCAACGGCCCGTCGGCATCGGTTCGGGGCGGCTGCTGCACGATGGCCAGGGACGCGATCGCGCCGTCGCTGCCGACCGTCAGCTCGGGACGCAGTTCGTTGACACCGGCGCGGCGGAGCCACTGCACCGCCCATGAGTGCAAGTCCCGGTCACTCGCCCGCGACCAGCAGCCGATGAGGTCGGACAGCGCCGTGGCCGACCAGGCATGGCGCGTGAGGTAATCGTTCAGGCCGGCCCAGATCGCGTCGCTGCCGAGCCACGCCTCGAGCTGCCGGACGACGCTCGTGCCCTTGACGTAGGTGACCGCGGGCGGTCTGGTCAGCGCGTCCGCGGCGGACTGCACCGGCGATGACACCGGCTGCGTGCTCGGTAGGCTGTCGGCCTCATACGCGCTGGCCTGGCGGCTGAACCCGAATTCCGCCCAGGCGTCGGGCCGGCCGAGGACAGCGGCCATTGCGGCGTAGCTCAGGTAGGTGGCCATCGTCTCGGCCAGCCAGAGGTCGTCCCACCAGCGGCCCTCGACCAGGCAGCCGAACCACAAGTGCGCGACCTCATGTGCCAGTACGGTCGGCACGAACTCGTCGTCCGCGTCTGCGGCCCGCTGCAGCAGCCGCTCGCTGACGTACATCACCGCAGGCAGCTGCATGGCCACCGGCCCGATGCCGGGCGCGCAGACGATATCCACCTTCGGGTAGGGGCAGGCCACGCCGAGCAGCTGCTCGTAGTAGGGCAGGACGGCACCGACGATGCGGACGATCCGGTCGAGGCCGGCGCTGGAACCCAGGCTGACGCGGCAGTGCACCGCCAGTGACGTCTGACCGGCGGTAAGCGCCGGCGCTCGGGGAGATGTGACGTACGGGCCCGCGCAGAACGCGAACTCGTACGGCTTCATGGCGGGCACGGCTGAAAACCGCCAGACTCCGGCCGCCCCGTCCCGCGGACGCTGGACCGGCTCGCCGTTGGCAATGGCGGTCCACCCGGCCGGCAGCGTCACGACCAGGCTCAGCGGGGCCCGCAGGTCGGGCTGGTCGAAGCAGCAGAAGATGCTGCCAGCCGCTGCCGGGAAGCAGCTCGCCACCAGGTAACGGTTCCCGTCGGCCGGGTCGGCGTAGGCAGACAGGCCGCCGCCAGCCGACACCGCCACGGTGGCGTCGACGGTCAGCGTGTTGCTGGCGGCCAGGCGCCGCAGGGGCAGACGCCCCGCGGCGACGCTGCCGGGATCGACGGGCTCGCCGTTCAGCACGATCGCGTGAACCGCCGAAGCGTCCAGGTCGGCGAACGTGGCTTCGCCGGGCACGCGGCAGCTGAACCGGATCTCGGTGCGCGAGCGAGCGGACTCGGCACCATCGGTGAGGTCGAGCGAGACCGCGTACGACTCGACCGCGATCAGCTGTGCCCTCGTTCGTGCCTCGGCCTCGGTGATCGCCCTGGCCATCAGGGCGTGACCCGGTGCACCTTGTGCTGGGCCGCCTGGGCGCGCGGGCGCAGGACCATGAGATCGACGTTGAAGTGCGCGGGCCGGGTAACGGCCCAGGTGACGGCGTCGGCCACGTCCATGTCGGTGAGGGGCTCCTCGACGCCGGCGTAGACCGCCGCGGCCTTGTCCGCGTCTCCGCGGAAACGGTTGACCGCGAACTCGGCCGTCTTCACCATGCCGGGCGCGATCTCGATAACCCGCACCGGCTGGTCGTAGAGCTCAAGCCGCAGCGTCGCCGCGATCGCGTGCTCGCCGTGCTTGGCCGCGACGTAGCCGCCGCCGCCCTCGTAGGCGGTGAAGCCCGCGGTCGAGCCCATGATCACGATCGCGGCGTCGCCGCTGGCGATGAGCTTCGGCAGCAGGGCCTGCACGCAGTTGAGCGTGCCGAGGACGTTGACCTCGTACATGGCCAGCCAGTCGGCGGCCGAGCTCGCCGCGACCGTGTCCGCGCCGACCGCGCCGCCGGCGTTCGCGACCAGGACGTCACACCGATCCAGCGACCTGGCCAGCTCATCGACCGCGGGGCGGTCGGTGACGTCGAGCCGATGCACCTCGGCCTGACCGCCCTCGGCCGCGATCTGCTCGGCCACCTCCGCGAGCCGGTCACCGCGGCGGCCGGTCAGCACGACCCGGTAGCCGGCCTCCGCCAGTCGGCGGGCGGTGGCCGCGCCGATTCCGCTGCTGGCCCCGGTCACTACGGCGGTGCGATTTACCCCGGTGCGTGTCATGCGGCGATTCTGCCAGGAGCCGCAGGCCACTTTGATGTTCACGTCGGCGTAAGGCCCGCGAAGTGGGCAAATGCGGATGGGCCGCCTACGATCGGGGCTGTGCAGCTACGTGGAGTAATCACCGACTGGGGTGGCGTCATGACCAACCCCATTGCCGAGACTGTCTTTGCCTGGCTTGAGGCCGACGGGATCGATCGCGACAGCTACGTGACCGTGATGAGGCAGTGGGTGGCCCAGGCCTACGAGACCGACCACGAGGTCAACCCGATTCACGCGCTGGAACGCGGCGAAGCCTCGCCGGCCGAGTTCGAACGCGAGCTGGCCAGCCGGCTGGTCCTGGTCGACGGCGGTCCGGTGCCTGGGGACGGCCTGCTCGTGCGCATGTTCGCCGGGTCGAGGATGGACGCGGCCATGGTGGACCTCTTCCGGCGTCTGCACTCCGGAGGCGTGCCGACCGGGCTGCTGTCGAACTCCTGGGGCGGCGGCGACTATCCCCGCGACCTGTTCCCCGAGATTTTCGACGCGGTGGTGATCTCCGGTGAGGTCGGCATGCGCAAGCCCGAGCCGCAGATCTTCCTGCACGCGGCCCAGCTGCTCGGCCTTGAGCCCCAGCAGTGCATCTTCATCGACGATCTTGAGGCCAACGTCACGGCCGCCGAGGAGACCGGGTTCACCGGGGTCCTCCATCGCGGGGCCGCGGCCACGGCCGAGCGAGTCTCGGAGTTGCTCGATCTGCCGCTCTAAGCCGGATCAGCGGGCAGGCGAGAGCCCCCCAGCGGCAGCCCGTTCCCGTTAGCCTGACCGCTATGGCCGACTATCCGCGTCCGCTCAATGCGGGCCGGTCTGCGAACATGCGCGCCAACCGGCGCGTCGACACCGGACCTGAGCTGGCGCTGCGGCGAGAACTGCACCGGCAGGGCTTCCGCTATCGCAAGGACTACCGGCTGGATCTGACCGGGCGGCGGGTGCGGCCGGACATCGCGTTCACCGCGCGGCGGGTCGCGGTGTTCGTGGACGGCTGCTTCTGGCACTGCTGCCCGCACCATGGGACAAAACCGGCCAACAACACGTGGTACTGGGGGCCGAAGCTGGCGCGCAACGTCGAGCGCGACCGGGCCGCCGATGCCGCGTTGGTCGAGGCCGGGTGGAGCGTGGTGCGGGTGTGGGAGCACGAATCGCTTGAGGCTGCTGTGGCCGCTGTTGTGAGCGCGCTGAATGATTCGCCTGGAGCGGAACGAGGCCGGCGCGCCCAACCGCGACAAGTTGGCTGACTTGGGCGGGTCCGGCTGGCAGACTCGGGATCACATTCGCTGCGCTGCAGGACAATCAGATGCGCGTATATCTGCCTTCGACTATTCCGGCCCTGGCCGAACTGCTACGCACCGGCGAGGTCGGTCCGGCCCCGGTGCGCGGGTTCGCCGTCACGCCCGCACTGCGGGAGTGGTACTCAAGCGGCGACATCGAGGAACTGGAGTACGTCGCGCTGATGCACGCCGCGCGCAAGTCGCTGCGGCTGCTGGCGGCCGATCCGGCCGCGCCCAGGCGCCGGGTCGTGATCGCCGCGGAGCTGCCTGACAGCGCCTCGACCGGCAATAACGGGTTCGACGAGCCGGCCCTGGTCCAGATCGCCGCCCCGGTTGCCCTGCGGGACGTCGTCTCGGCTCACGTCGACGATCCATCGGCGGCCAGCGAGATCGCGGCGGCAATCGCCGCCCTGCCGGCGGCCGATGCGGGCGACGAGGACGCCCGGTTCGTCGTGGACGGCGCGGAGGGCTACGAGCTGCAGTGGTATGCGACACAGGAAATCGCCGATCTCCTGGCCTAAGCCCCTGGCTTGCCGCCGCTGAGCTGGGCTTTTGCTTCGCTGGCCGAGGATCTCGCCGCGGGCGCCCGGGCAGCTGGGCTGCACGGTCGTGGCACGATGGGATTCCGCCGTCGATGTCGGGTAACGCAGGGAGCGCTTGTGATGGAATCCGTAACCAATGTCCCGTTTCCGGTCAATGAGCCGATCAAGGGATACGCTCCCGGCAGCCCCGAGCGTGGGGCACTCGAGGGAAAGATCAAGGAACTCGCTGGTGAGCGGGCCGAGCTGACCGTCACCGTGGGCGGCCGCCAGCGGATGGCGGGCGGCGATCCGGTCGACGTCGTTCAGCCGCACAATCACCGGCATGTGCTCGGGCAGCTGCGCGAGTCCACCGATGCCGACGTGTCGGCCGCCGTCGAGGCGGCGCTTGCAGCCGCGCCAGGGTGGCGGGCGCTGTCATTTGACGACCGCGCGGCGATCTTCCTGAAGGCCGCCGACCTGCTTGCGGGGCCGTGGCGGCAGACGCTCAACGCGGCGACCGTACTTGGCCAGTCAAAGTCGGCCTACCAGGCCGAGATCGACTCGGCCTGTGAGCTGATCGACTTCCTGCGGTTCAACGTCCACTACGCCCGCCGGCTGCTGGCCGAGCAGCCGATCTCCTCGCCCGGCGTGTGGAACCAGATGGAGTACCGGCCGCTCGAGGGCTTCGTGCTGGCGATCACGCCGTTCAACTTCACCGCGATCGCCGGGAACCTGCCGACCGCGGCGGCGCTGATGGGCAACGTGGTGGTCTGGAAGCCGTCGCCCACCCAGCAGCTGGCCGCCCACTACTTCATGCGGCTGCTGGAGGCCGCCGGCCTCCCGCCCGGCGTGATCAACATGGTGACGGGCTACGGCCAGGCGGTCTCGAACGTCGCGCTCCGGCACCCGGATCTGGCGGGGGTTCACTTCACCGGCTCCACCGGGACGTTCCAGCACCTGTGGCGGACCGTGGGGGAGAACATCGCCTCCTACCGTGCGTACCCGCGGCTGGTCGGCGAGACCGGCGGCAAGGACTTCGTGATCGCGCACCCGTCCGCGGACCCGGCGGTGCTGTCCACCGCCTTGATCCGGGGCGCGTTCGAGTACCAGGGCCAGAAGTGCTCGGCGGCCTCCCGCGCCTACGTGCCGCGCAGCGTCTGGGAGCCGATGCGGGACGACTTCCTGGCCACGGTGGCGTCGCTGACCATGGGCGATGTGTCCAGTGACCTCTCGACCTTCATGGGCGCGGTGATCGACGACCGATCCTTCGGGCGGCTCGTGGACGCGCTCGGCCGAGCTCGCGAGCGATCCGCCGTCAGCTTCCTGACCGGCGGGAACACCGACGGTGCCGAGGGGTACTTCGTTCAGCCCACGGTGCTGACCTCGTCCGACCCGGCCGATGAGATCTTCACGAAGGAGTACTTCGGGCCGGTCCTGGGCGTCCACGTGTTCGAGGACGGCGACTACGAGGCCGTGATGGCGCAGGCCGCCGACATCGCCCCGTACGCGCTGACCGGGTCGATCATCGCCCAGGACCGGGCGGCGATCGCGCACGCCGCGGAGGTGCTGAGGTTCTCGGCCGGGAACTTCTACGTCAACGACAAGCCGACCGGGGCCGTGGTCGGGCAGCAGCCGTTCGGCGGCGCGCGGGCAAGCGGCACCAACGACAAAGCCGGGTCGATCTTCAACCTGATCCGCTGGGTGAATGCCCGGACGATCAAGGAGACGTTCGTGCCGCCGGTGGACCACCGCTACCCCCACATGGGCTGAGCTCCGGGGTCGCCCGGCTCCATGATCACGCGGAGTTTGTCACCGATTTGGTTACAAACTCGGCGTGATCATGGGGTGGGGCGGGTTTGCGGCACTGTTCGCCCGGTTTTCTTGGGTAAATTGCCTTAGTTGTCCGGTCTCAGAGGTACGCTCGCACCAAGCGCTGGCCGCGTCGGCGGCTGGCGGCGCGTCTGGGAAGCATTTTGCGCGGCTGCGTACCCATGCGCCTGTGCTCGCCCGCGCCGGAGGTGCCATGGGTGCCGTCGACCGCCTCGTCCTGTGGAACATCGATCTGACCCTGCTGGATGTCGGCCGCGTAGCGCGCGATGCCTACGCCGACGCCTTCCGGCGGGTCACCGGCAAGCCGCTGGTCAGCCTGCCCCAGGTAGCTGGCCGGAGCGACACGGAGATCTTCTTCGAGTCGCTGGCGCTCAACGACGTCGCGCCCGGCGACGACGAGATCGCCGACGCCGAGCTGCTCTCCCGTTACTGCTGGGAGCTGGAGGCGGCATTCACGTTCCGCCACGAGCAGCTCCGGCAGGCCGGACACCTGACGCCGGGCGCACGAGCCGCGGTGACCGCCGTGTCCCACCTGCCAGGCGTGGTGCAGTCGGTCCTCACCGGGACGATCAAGGCCAACGCCGCGGCCAAGCTGCAGGCCTTTGGGCTGGACCGGTTCTTCGACCTGGAGATCGGGGGGTACGGCTCAGACGCCTACCCGCGCGGCTCCCTGCTGCTGATGACCAGGACCAGGGCCGCGGAGAAGTACCGTGCCGCCTTCGGCGCCGAGTCCACCGTCTACATCGCCGACACCCGCCGCGACGTCGAGGCCGCCAGGATCGGCGACGCGCGCAGCATCGCGGTGGCCACCGGCCGGGACACCGTGGCCGAGCTTCAGGATGCCGGTGCTGACCTGGTGCTCACCGACCTGTCCGACACCGACCAGGTCGTGTCGGCGATCGACCGGCTGACTCGGGTGCACGCCGCGCGGTAGGCCCCGCCTTGAGCCGCTAGCGCAGCGGGTTGGTCGTCCAGTTCTGGGCGTCGGGCCCGAGCAGGCGCAGGTGGTGGAAGACGCCCAGCACCCCGCC
>Ga0209380_10000389_pt1 | contig 30862 bp, 28 predicted proteins | sample HubBroMetageWFT6_FD_188347 | JGI IMG/M metagenome (GOLD analysis project Ga0209380, IMG submission 188347) | Warmed and freeze-thawed soil microbial communities from the Hubbard Brook experimental Forest, New Hampshire - Hubbard Brook CCASE Soil... | ecosystem: Environmental > Terrestrial >... | reverse complement strand
GGTGCCAGCGGCAAAGCTGTGTCGCACCTACGGCGCTGGCTCGGTGGCGATCGGTACGACCGGAGAAGAGGGGCGCGGCGAGCCGAAAGTCAAAATCACCAGCCTAAGAGCGGCGGGAATCGGGGCAACAGCAAGCCGGGGGATGGAATCACATCCAGCAGCGGAGTGGGGCGAGTGATTAAACTCGGCGGGAACTGCGGGCTCGGCGGGGCAATTGTCGCTTGTCTTGGGTTGCTGCCGATTTGCGCCCAGGCACAAGCGGCGACGCCCGCGGGCGCCGCGCAAACACCGGGTCAGGCACAAAATAAAATTCAGGTGCATACCGAGGAGGTGATCGCGCCGGTCACGGTGCTCGACAAAGGGGGCGCGCCGGTGCTGGATCTGACGCAGAAGGATTTTCACGTGTTCGACAACGGCATCGAGCAGACGATTGATCATTGGGATCTCGGCGGCGATCCGCTGGCGGTGGCGCTGGTGGTCGAGACCAGTTCACATATAGAAATGATGGCGCCGGTGATTCGCGGCATGGGGAGCATCTTCACGGAAACGGTGATGGCGCTGCATGGCGAAGCGGCGGTGATCACTTATGACAGCACGGTGGATGTGCGACAAGTCTTTACGCACGATCACGACGACGTGCAGCAGGCGATCACGCAGGTGAAATTCGAGGCGCCGGAGATGCGGTTGTACGACGGGATGGCGGAAGCCGTCAAGCAGCTTAAAACGCGACCGGTTAATTATCGGCGAGTGATGCTGATTGTGGGGGAGTCGCAGGATATCGCTAGCGATGCAAAGCTCGGGCTGGTGCTGCGAGATGCCCAGCTTGCTGACATCGCGATTTACGCGATAGGGCCGAGCAGCAGTTCGGCGGACCTGCGTTTTGGGCCCAAGCCGCCGGACCGGCAAATCAAATATCCTCCCGGAGTGATTCCGGGACCCACGCGCCCTGGAGCGCTGCAGATACCCGGGAACGGAGGGCCGCCGGGCGGCACGCTCGATCTGATGCCCGCGGCAGTCTGGTTGATCACGCGTGGCACAAATGAAATAAGTAATCATCAGCTGGCGGTGGCTGCGGCCGCGACTGGGGGTGTGCATTATCGCGCACTGCGCGATCGCACGGTGCGCACGGCGCTCGACCAGATCGGGAGCGAATTGCATGCACAGTATGTTGTGAGCTACGCGCCGACTGTCGAGCGCAGTGCGGGTTTCCACACGATCAAAATTACGGTCACGCGTCCAGATGTAACCGTGCGAACGCGGCTTGGGTATTTTGTGGTGGGGCCGGGTGAGGCGGCTGCGGCTGACAGTGGTGCAAAACCGCAGCCTTAAGACGGGAATTTGTGCGTCGGGCTGCCGCGAGGCGCAATAACTCAGCGAGCTGCGTCGCAGCAGCACAGAAATGCATGCTGGGGTGTTGGAAGCGGTGCTTCAGAATGGTACGTTCGTAATATTGCTGCGGGCGGTCGTGTAACGCATTCTGGTCGTGGAGGAAATACCGCCATGAAAGCCGCAGCTTCCTTGTTAGTAGCAGGGTTGGTTTGGGCAGGGGCCGCGCAAGGCCAGCAATCAGTGACCTTGCAAATGCAGTGCCGCAATTTGAGTGGTTCGGGGAATTATATAGCGGCCGATGAGACCTATGTGAACGGGATGGCATGCCGTCCTGTGTCGTCCTCGAGCGCTAATTCTGCTGCCAATACGGTGGATCCGATGACCGTGGCGCAGACGCAGCCTTATGCTGGAGTGCCGAGTTACGCTTACGCTTCGGCGCCGGCTTTGGCTGATGCGGCTGTGAAGGCGCCGGTTGCGCTCGGCCCTTCGGTGTATATCGAGCCGATGCAGGGGCTCGAAGGATACCTGTCAGTCGCGTTTGAAAGGAAACATGTAGGACTGGCGCCGGTGGTTAGTGATGCGCATGCGACTTACGTGTTGCACCTTTACTGGGGCAGCGATGACGCGGCCGGCAAGAACGCGAAGCATGACGGGACGCCGACTCTGCAGTTGATCGAGCGCAGCACCGGCAGCGTGGTTTTCGCTTATCCCCTCAATCGCGCGAACACCTGGCATGGCGAGAAGGTTACCGCCGAAACCTTCGCCAGCCAGGTGCGGGAGCAGGTCGCGAAGAGGTAGTTTTCGCCGAGAGTAGATTTACAGTCTGGGCGGGTTCCGCATGATGATGCGGAGCCCGCCGTTTTTTTTTGCGTGGAGCATGAAGAGCAATTACGGCGTGGCGGAACTGCTGACGCCCGGGCAAGCAGGGGCGCAGCCCTTCGCTCCCGCTTCGCGGGAGCTCAGGACGAATCGCGCTGCGGCGCGATTCACAAGCGGCGCCCCTACCGAGTCGGATCAGGTATCGCGCGGTTGGGCAGGGCCGTCTTGCGGCAGGCACGACGTACTCCTACGACAGCACAGGCTGGTGGTCTGAAGACCGCCGCTACGAATTCAAAAATCGGCTGCAACTGCTGCCCGATTCGATGAACGTGAACCGGCCGCTACAAGATCAAATTCAACACATTCACAACAAATTCAAAACCCACGTCAAAGGCGCCCAGCTGAAGCTGGCCGCTACAAATTCAAAAGCAAATTCAACGACAACGAGGCTGCCGTTTTCAACGCTTATTTTTCGGGGCAGGAGAATATTGGGCCGGCGTAGCCCTGTAGGGCGCTGGCGGCGTTGTGATCGGGGCATTCGGCATAGGGGCATTCGTTGTCGGCGAAGGCTTGGTCGTATTTGCCGGATTTGATTTCATCGACCAGTTTGGCGCCGAGGGCTTGAGCGTCGCGGTCTTGTTCAGGGGCGAGGTGGGCGAGTGAAAAATCGTCGCCGAAAGTGCGGGCTTCTACGGTGGCGGCGAGATTCCAGAATGCGGCGAGATGCGTATCGGCCAGGGTGAGGCCGTCGAAACGTAGCGTCGCTTGATCGGGAAGCTCGAAGAGTCTTTGTTTCTGGCCGCAGCGGGCGACGATGGTTTGGGTGGCGGAATCGTCGTCGGAGCTGGGAGCACCGTGGGTGCGTTTGGCGGCATGCACCATTGTTTCGACGTCATCTTCGGTGTAGGCGCAAAGGTCGAAGTGGACCGCTACTTTTTTTACGGTGGTGTTTGGGACTACGCGTTCGATGGCGCGGACGGTCGCGTGGTGGGGGCAAGAGGCGCTTAGCGGGGCTATGCGGATTTCGCGAACTTGGACGTCGTTGAGGCCTTGGGGGCGGACTTCGAGGATGTGGTCTACCCATTTGGGATCGGCGTGGAAGATGGCTTGGGTTACTACGTAGAAATTTTCGAGAGGGGGCTTTGGTTTGGGGTGATCGGCCACGGCGGACGCGGCTACGAGTGTCAGCAGTAGGAATAGGGAGCGGTGTTTGGGGATATCGCGGGGAATCGCCATTGGGTGAGTATAAGACAGGGGCGGCGCTGTGGCACGTGCGGGGGAAAGGCAACGGCAAATCGTCGACGCGCGGTATCGGGAGGTCGGTGGTGCGGCCTCTAAACCCCCAACCTTCCCACGAAACAAAACTGGGAAGGATGGGGCACCCGCAAAGTCAAAACCAAGTGCAAGAGAAAGAGCCCTGCCGGGAGTGGCTGTGCCACCTGAGTGGATCGCGGCGCGACACGCGCGATTTTTTTGCGTGTGCCGCGCCGGATTGTTTTTACAGGGAGCGCAGGAAGTTCAGGAGTTCCTGCTTTTGGTTGGGGCTTAGGTTGTTGAACTGGTTGATGACGCGATTGGCTTCCGAGCCTTGGCTGGCATGGGCTTGGATGGCGTTCAGCAGGCCGCCGTTTGCGGGCGTCGAGCGACCGTCATGCAGGAAGAAAATCCGCTGGCCGACGCCCCACAGGGGAGCGGTGCGGAATTCATCGGGACCGGCGGCACCTTGGGAGACGTTGTCGGCTAGACCCGAGCCCATGTGATGGACCAGCAAGTCGGAGAACAGCGCGGCCTGCTGGTTGCTGAGACCCGGCGTGAAGCTGGAAGGGCCAGTCTGCAGCGAGGGAGTGTGGCATGCGGTGCAGCCGATCCGGTTGAAAATCGCCTGCCCATTGGCAATGGAGTCTGCGGAAGGGTTGCCGGGGATTCCCTGCGTCGAAGGAGCGGGTGGATTAGAGAAGCGCATGAAGTTGGAGAATTCGACGACGTCGCTGAGAATCTCATCGCCGGACAGCGTGAAGTTGGTTGAATCTTCGGGAGTGGGATTGTAGAGGCAGGAGGACGGTGGATTGGCGCGTTCGTTGGGGAAAAGCTCGTTGGTCACGCCGATCTCGACGTTGTACGCCTCGCCGGAGAAAATTTCCAGAGACTTGTTCTGAGCTTTCCAGCCGAAGCGAGTGATGGAGCCGTCGTTGCCGCTGTAGTTGGGATGGCCGGAGATGCCGAGCTGCTGTTTGAAAGAGGCGTTGGCGGCCATGTTGGCGAGGATTGTCGCATCGGGAATGCTTTCGATTAGACCCGCGCCGAACGTGGGAGTGGGGATGCGGAAGATCAGGTTACCGATTTTGTTCATCTGCTCAAAGTTCGGCTGGGTCATGACGCAGCCCGGGGCATCTTGGCGGCCGGCGATGGTGTAGACGTCGTGAACGCCGCCGTCGGGAGTGTTCGTGATGCTACCGCTGGCGGAAACGGCGAATGGGAAGCGCGCTTCGCGCACCGGGCCATCGAGAGAGATGAAGAAGGGAACCGTGTTGGCGCCGCCGTAGTCGGTCGCCGCGGCGATTTGCGGATTGGGGCCGACGAAAGGATAGAACGAAGTGCTTGGGCTCGAGCCGCCGACTGCGGGCTGCGCGTGGCAACTGCCGCAGCTATTGGAATTGAAACCGGGACCGAGGCCGACGCCTGTTTCGCCCGCCATTTGGCCGTTGACGGAGTCGGTCTGCAGGAAGCGCGAGAGGCCGTCTTGGAAGAACTGGAGTTGGGCGGGAGTGAGGGTGGAGAGTGGGGTGCCGGCGTTGACCGTGCCTGCGCGCGGGCCGGGATCTTGCGCGCCACCCGACGATGTGCCGGGCCCGGATGAGTCGCCGCGCTGGCCGTCGTGATTTTGCGCCTGGACGCGCAAGCTGGTGGCCAGCATGAAGAACGCGAGAACGAAAATGAGCAGGGATCGAGTGACGCTTGTCATCAAAACCTCCTTCGGCCGGGCCGCGGGAGAAAGTGGACACACCCCCGGTTGCTGTTATTCCGAAGTTAAATGCTGGGGCGATAACTCGTGGAATGACCGTGACTGCGGTTCGCGTCCGTACATCGAGAATACGCGAACATTAATTCTGTGCCAGAGGGTAGTGCGGGGCAGTGGCGGGGTCAATGCGTTTGAAGGACAGTATTGGTACAGGGCAAAACTTCGGGCGAAAGTTGTAATAATCATGAAGGTCAAAGTAATGGAAAAGGTAATAGGAGCGGGCGAGGATTGCCGCCGCGGGGCGGGCTGAACAGTTGAAAGGCGACAGTAAAGAGCAACGGCAGCGGAGCCGGCGGGACGCCGGCGCTACGAACGGCGAAGGCTAGCGGAAGGCGGGGAGCTTGTTGAAGAGTCTGCCGAAGAGGCTTTTTGTGTTATTGGATTTGCGGTCGCGGCTACTGTGGGCGCTGAAATCGCGGCCGGGAACGCGCGTAGGATCGGGGGTATGCGGCGCTGCGGTCTTCTCAATGTGCTCGGGAAGCGGGGCGAGCAGACGGACGATGTGGCCGAGGCGTTCCTGTTTATAGGGCTTGGCCATGCAGACGATGGCGCCGAGGGAATGGGCTTGGGAATAGTCACTGGGGTATGCCGAAAAGGTCGTGAGGACGACGGGCACGTTGCGCAGGCGCCAAGTGGCTTTCACGTGGCCGCAGAGATCGTAGCCGGGGCGCTCGAGGCCCTGGCCTTCGACTTCGGCGACGAGCAGCGAAGGAGTGAAGAGATCGAGGACTTCGCGGGCTTCGGTGGCGTTGCGGACGGCGATTACGTCGTAGCCTTCATTTTCCAGATACATCTTGAGGGATTCGCGGAGCTGTGTGTCCGAGTCCACGGCGAGGACCATCGGTTTTTTCGCCGGGCCTTTGACGGTTTCAGTCGGTGCTGGCGGCGCGTAGATATCGTTGTGTGCGGCCTGCTGCGCGGCTTCCAGTGCGGCGGAATGATCTTCGACCGTCGCGGCGGTGAAGGTGATGGCGACGCCGCGGAGGCCGTCACCAAGTTCGGTGATGCGAACGACACGGCCCTTCTGCTCGTTGTGGATGGCTTTGGGAGATTTGCTATAAGGGAACACGACAGCGACTTGCATGCCGCGGGAATAACAATCGAGCCGGGTGTGGAACAGGATGCCGGAGCGCGAAACGTCGAAGGTGGTGGCGATTTCCTGGTTGCCGGTAGATTCCGCGACCACTGCGCGAACGCGAATGGGAGCGGAGATCAGCGCGCGGCGTTTCTGACGGCGATCCTGCGGGCGCTCGTGCGCGGACGCTCCCGTGGCGGCGGGAGCGTGGTGGCGTTGTTCGGCGACAAATTCTTCAGCTACCGCGTTCATTTCCGCGACGACTTGTTCTTTGACAACTTCGGAGGCGCAGGAATCTTCGCCGTCGGCGCTCGCCGACGAGTCGTCTGACGTGGACGTGGCGGATCCGCGGGCTGAGGCGGCGATCGTTTCCAGGTCCATGACTTCGGTGAGGAATTGCGCCGGTGGGCGGACGGCTGCGACGGGCTTCTCAACGATGAAGAGTTCGGCACGACGCGGATCCGGGGATGACGTGCTAATTATCGCCGAGTCATCTGAGAAGGTCGCGGCAATAACGTCCGAGCCGCTGAAATTTTCGCGGTGTGCGGCGGAGTCTATCGTTTGAAACAGGATGGCCAGCACGTCGTCGATTGCGGCGTTATCGCCGCTGGGTCTTGGAGTGAAGCTGAGCAGCGTATGGCTTTCGGGGGCTGCGTCGGATTGATCAGCAAAGGGTGCAGCGGGAATCATTTCCGCGTGGACGCTATCAACAAACGCACCGGTGGATGAATTGTAGAGGGCGGCAAGGCAGGCGCTGAGATCGGGCTCGACGAATGTGGGAACGTCCAATTCGGCGATCGGGCGGATGGCCAGATTGGCCTCCCGGTTCGACCTGGAACGAAACATTCTGGACGCCTTACTCATGCCGTGCGAGCCTCAGGTCGGAGGGGTTCTCCGACCAGTAGAGAATACGCGGCGGAGCAGAATGGCACACTAGGGGAAAGGTCACATTCGTATAGTACTTCAGGCTGGAGGGGGTTTTAGTACTAGAGTGGTCCCTTTGTAACCTATTGATAATAGGTTTGTTGACAGGCCGCCCGGAGCGGGGTGCGGAGGCTGAATTCGACGGTACGTCATGATCGTTTCATGCAGTTCTGGTCAGGTGGTTTAGCGGTTCGTGCGGCCATCAATCGTTAGCTCGCGTTCCTTCTTTTCGATGGATTTTCCATCCAACGGCAGACGGAGCTCGACGGCCAGGCCACCGTCAGGGCAATTTTCGGCGGTCACGGTGCCGCCGTGGAGGCGGACGGCGCGGTCGGTGATGGAAAGGCCCAGTCCGGAACCGCCGGAGGAGCGATCGCGGGAATCGCCGACGCGATAGAAGGGAAGAAAGATGTCGCCGAGGGAATTTTCGGGAACGCCTTCACCGTGGTCGCGCACCCGAACGACGGCGAAGCCTGAGTCTTTGCCAGTACCATTTTCGACGGTGACTTGTACGGCTGTGGCTTCCGGAGTGTAAGCGACGGCGTTGCGAATGACGTTCTCGATGGCGCTGGCGAGGAGCTGCCGGTTACCGGAGGTGCTGCAGGCGTCCGCGTGAAGGAGGCGAACGTGGCGTTCGATGCTCTGAGCTTCGAATTCGGCGTCGGCAACGACGTCGCGGACCAAGGCGCCCAAATCAAATGATTCGTGGCCGATGTTTTCGCTGCCGCTTTCGAGGCGCGCGAGACGGAGCAGGCTGCCGATGAGGCCGTCGAGGCGGCCGGCTTCGAGCTCAATGCGGTCTAGCCCGCTGATGGATTCCGGATTCGCGCGCAGGCGTGTGAGGCCGAGGGCGACGGTGAGGCGGGCGAGTGGCGAGCGCAATTCGTGAGAGATGTCCGCGATGAGGCGGCGTTGGGAGGAGATGAGCGCTTCGATCTGCTCGGCCATGTGGTCGAACTCGCGGCTAAGGTCGGCGAGTTCGTCGCCACGATTGGCAGCGCTGCCGCCGACGCGAGCACCGAGATGTCCTGCAGCAAGGCGATGAGTGGCAGCGCGAATATGGCGAATGGGGGCAGTGATGTGGCGAGCGAGCCAAAAACAGACGAGCCCCGCAATTAGGAAAACCACCGCGGCGCGGATGAACTGAGTTTCGAGCGGAGCGCGCAGAGCGTCGGCAGCGGACTCGACAGCGGTGCTCATGACCAGCACGTAGCGGCTGCCGGTGGAACCGACGGTTCTGCGGGCGACGAATTTTGTGCCGTGAATGATGACGATTTTAGTGTCGTCGGTTTGCAGCGCGGTTTGGGCGAGCGCTTCGGCTTCTGGAGGCGCGGGCTGGGAGAGGATTTCCTTCGCTTCGTCGTCGAAGAGGTAGGCCTGGGCGTGTAGTGTGGTGTCGAGCGAGGCGAGAAAATCCGAGAGGGCGCCCATACCGTGATCGTCCAGGACGTCGGCAGCGCGCGCGGCGATGATCGGGGTGATGGTGCGATCGGATTGCGCGGCGCGCCTGGCGGTGAACTGCGACTGAGTGGTGACGACGGAAAGAATCAGGGTGCCGCTGACGAGGACCATCGCGAGCCAAAACCACAGAAAAATCTTCAGGAACAAAGTACGCAAATGCGGTTCACCCGTTAATACGAATTCCCCGGCAAGGCATAAATATAACCGATATTGCGAATGGAGCGGATGCGTTCGGAGCCATCCGGCGACGGGCCCAATTTCTTGCGGAGATTGCTGATGTGCACGTCGAGCTTGCGATCGGAGTGGAGGAACTGGTTGCCGAGGACGCGCTTGCCGAGTTCATCGCGGGGAATCACCTGGCCGGGCAGCTTGGAGAAAGCGGCCATGAGTTCAAATTCGACGGAGGTGAGCGGGACGGCGCGGCCGTTGTGGCGCACGAGGCGGGCGCGAGTATCCACTTCGAGATCGCCGAGAATGGTGAGGTCCGGAGAAGGCGCAGCCGCGGGATTCGTCGGTGCGGAAGAGGTGCGGCGCAAGACGGCGTGGATGCGCGCGGCGAGTTCACGGGGATTGAAGGGCTTGGAGAGGTAGTCATCGGCGCCGATTTCGAGGCCGACGATGCGGTCCACGTCGTCGCCGTGGGCGGTGAGCATCACGACGGGAACCGTAGAGGTGGCGCGGATCTTACGTAGAACCTCGAAGCCGCGCATGCCGGGGAGCATCACGTCGAGGACGATCAGGGAATAGGCACCGGAGAGAGCGCGGCCGAGGCCCACGGTGCCGTCATGGACGGCTTCGGCGCGCAGGCCTTGAGAAACCAGATATTCCGAGACGAGTTCGCACAGCTCAACGTCGTCATCCACGATCAGAATGCTGGCGTCGAGCGCTGGAGCTGCATTTTCCAACGGCATGGGAAGCGTCATAGAGCCTGTCACCACGGCGGGAAGCGGTACCGGGGTGAGGGAGCCCGGGTGACAATTCTAGACGATTTTGGTGAGGGCGCAACCGGAAGTGCGGATATGCCGCACGGGCGGGAGGGAGGGGCGTAGTGGGGAGGAGTGTGAGGGTGCAAAGCACCGGCGCGCCAAGCGATTAACAGGGTAGATCTTGGCGGAGAGAATGCGGCAGCGAACGCTGCGCGATTGCGCGCGCCGAGCGATCGCGGTGGGGACTTATGCTGCGTTGCAAGATTCGGAAGTAGTTCGTGCGGTCGGCGGTGGCGGGGCGTCCTGCTGGCCGCGACGGACCGCGGTACCGATGCGAAGATGGAGTGTTATTATCGCTTGTACGAGATCGTACAAATAAGTAGAATTGTACGAAAGCGTACAAGGCGGACATAATGAAGCAGGATCGGTATGCAGTGTTGATCGCGGATGTGGTGGGATCGAGGGCGCGGCGTGATTTGCGAGCGGTACTGGGGCAGCGGCTGCAGATGGCGTCGCGGGCGCATTTGCGCGGGAAATATATCCGGCTGCCGTACGCGATCACGGCAGGCGATGAGTTTCAAACGATCGTGCGATCGTGTGCACGGCTGCCGGAACTGATTTTCGATTTGCGCGAGCGGATGTGGCCATTGCGACTGCGGATGGGGATCGGTATCGGGAGAGTGCCGGGGAGATTGCGCGGGCCCGTGAACCGGCTGGGGGGCGAGGCATTTCAGTTCGCACGCGCGGCGCTGGAGGGAGTGAAGAGAGGCGCAGGAAATAAAGTCAAGGTATTGACGGGATTTAGAACGAAGGATGCAGTGTTCGATTCCACGGCGAATTTGATTTATGCTTTGCAGGATACACTGCTGCTGAAGATTACAGAGAAGCAGTGGGAAACGATCGCCGAGTTCAGAAGGAAACGCCGGCTGCAGGCGACCGCGAAAGCGATGCGGTTGGACATGTCGACGGTGTCACGGAATTTGAAGAGGGGATATTTCTGGCAAGTGGAACAGACGATGAAGGGGATGAAGATATTGATGGAGGAGCGCTGGGGGTAGTTTGTACGAAAACGTACAAGTTGAAGAAATTGTATTAAAACGTGCAAGTGACAGGATGAGATGGAAATTCTGACGAGAACGGTTTTGACACTTTTGCTGGGGCATTTGCTGACGGATTTTGTGTTTCCGACAAATGCGCAGCTGCAGCAGAAGAAGAGCGGACGCGCAGCAGGTTATGTGAAGCATGGGGCGATTTATTTTGTGTGCGCGGCGGTGTTGACGGGATTGTTTGTGCCGGTGATTGCGTATTCGTTGCGATTTGCGGCCCTAGCGCTGGGATTGACGCTGGTGCACCTGGCGATCGAAGAGAGCAAGATACGGTTAGCGCGGCGCACTCCGCTAGCGGAAGGAACTGCCGCGTTCGCGGTGGATCAGGTAATGCATTTTTTGACGATCGTGGTGGCAGCGTGCTGGATGGCGCGCGTCGAGCCCGCCGGGATTCTGCTGCATGGTTTGATTCGGTTGCAGACGCCGAGCAACCGCGTGCTGTTGGCATTGGTGGTTTATGTGGCAGTGATTTTTGGCGGGGGATACCTGATCCGGCTCATGACCAGACCGCTGCTGAAGCATCTGCAAACGGGGGAGTCGCGGGCAGAATTGAGCAACGCGGGAATGTATATTGGGTGGCTCGAGCGGTTCTTGGTGATGACGGCATTGTTTCTGCATTCGCCTGCGACTGCGGGATTGATTCTGGCGGCCAAGTCAATTGCGCGGTATCCGGAGTTCAAGCGCGAGCAGTTCGCGGAATATTTCCTGATCGGAACGCTTTTGAGCATTTCGGCGGCGACGCTTGGGGGAGTGCTCCTGCTGCAAGCGTTTTACGGGAGTTCGGCGCTGCCGCAGTAGCGGCCCCGTCGAAAAAGGCCATGCGGTTTGCGGCCAAATCGGGCCGGGAATGCGGAAATTTGCCGCCGCGATTGCGGGTGTGACACGGGATGCGATTGATGTAAGATGATTCCCGCTTTACGGGGTGCGGGGCTCGCGAAATACGCTATCGACGTGCAACCGAATCTTGCGCGCTTACCTCTAAGCATTGGAACTTTTTCTATCTGAACGGGAATACTGGAATCGACGTGTGTGTCCGAGAACGACGTGCCGGAAGACCGGGCCGAGGAAAATGACCAGACAGAAAAGCGGGAATCGGATATGGAGCATTCTGAGGCGGACCGACGGAACACAGGCAGAAGGACGGATGGCGCGCCAGGCTATTTTGCATACAACTGAGGCAGGAAGGGAAGGTCGTTCGATGCGGAGGCGGATTTGCGGACTATTGCTGCTGCCCGTGGCGATGGCGGGCCTACTGAGCATTTCGTCTTGTGGCGGCACCGCCGTGGGTACTGTGACAGCGGTAACGATTTCGCCGACCGCGGCGACAGTACAAATTAACGAAACGGCGGAATTCACGGCGCAAGTGGCGGTAACGAGTTCTTCAACCTCTACTACGACGACGATCGTGACGTGGTATGTGAACGGGGTGGCGGGCGGGAATTCGACCACCGGAACGATCGGGACTTCGACCCTCGATGCGCTGGTGGGGGTTTATACGGCGCCTGCGGTCGTGCCGAATATCAACAGCGGGCAGGTGAACATTACGGCGACGACTCCGCAGGTTCCCGGTTCGACCACCAACACCAACTTGATCACGTCGAATACAGCGATTGCGACCGTTGGCATCGGGTCGGGGCTATCCGTGACTCCGCCGACCGCGACTGTGCCAGCGGGCGGTCCTCAGCAATTTTCAGCGATTTTGAATAACGTGACCACCACACAGGGGATCACCTGGTCGGTGTCCTCGAGCGAGGGTGGAAACATCGGCTCGATCAGTCCCACGGGAATATACACGGCACCGCCGTCGCCGCCGCCGGGTAACACGGTCACGATCACTGCTCAATTCGGAACAACAACCGCGACGGCTACCGCGTCAATTTCGTATTCGCAGGCTTCTTTGACCGGGCCGTTTGCGTTTTCATATTCCGGTAACGACAGCGGGGGTTTTGTAGCGGTAGCGGGAAGTTTTAATGCGGATGGGCAGGGGAACATAAGCGGCGTGGAAGACAGCAACCGCTTTTCGGTGGGCGTGGCGACGCAGGTGCCGTTCATCGGAACATACGTGATGGGTGCGGATGGCCGCGCCACGGTGAAGGTCAATCTGGGATCGGGCTCGGGAGCGGGGCAAGGAACCGTGCAGACCTGGCAGTTAGCGATGGCGAATTTCCAGCATGGCGTGCTGACGCGCTTTGACGCAGGAAACACGGGAAGCGGCACCGTGGATCAGCAGAATCTGAACGGACTGACGACTGCGCTGACGGCGCTTAGCGGGCCGTATGTGTTCAGTGTGGCTGGGGCTGATGCTGCGTTTTTTCCGCAGGGCATGGCGGGAAAATTCTCGGCGAATGGCGCGGGGCAAATTACGGGTGGGAGCCCGATTTTGGACGTCAATAATAGCAGCAACCCGGCGGGCAGGGTTGCGACCGAAGACCGGAGCCTGGCGGGAACATACACGATGGACACGACTTTTCCGGGGAGGGGGCGGGGCACGCTGACGCTTTCGAGCACTTCGACGGGTTCGATTCAGTATGCGTTTTACATCGTGGATACGACGGCTTCCGAACAGAGCACGCAGTTACATTTGGTGGAAATCGATACGGCCAGCTATCTGGGTGGTGATGCGTATGCTGCGCCCACGGGAAGCTCGTTCAATGCTGCGAGTCTTCCTAGCGGCAACTATCCATTTACAGTGGGGGGAACGTCGCCCACGGGCGCGTACGCGGCTGGCGGAGTATTCGTCTCAAGTGGCAGTGGCGGGACGAGTGGGGTGATCGACAGCAACAATGCGGGGACGGTGACGTCCGACACTACGCTGGGTACGTGTACCTACACTGTGGATCCGACGAGCGGGCGGATTGACCTGCTCTTGAGTACCGCGAGCGGGACGTGTGCTGCGGGGCCGAGCACGACGACTCAGGAATTCGCGATATATCAATCGGCGCAAGGACCCGCGGTGATGCTGGAGTTGGACGCGACGGCGATTTCGACGGGCTCGGCTTTCGCGCAAACGACAACGATACCGACCGGCTTGACGGGAAGTTTTGCGTTTGGATTGGCGGGGCAGGGAATCTTTCATAACGCGCCGGCAAAGTATCAGCAGAATTTATCGGGGCAGTTGACGCTGAATGGACTCGCGTCCGTCTCGGGAAAGATTGATATCAACAATTTCAGCGCGGTGTTTCCGGGCGATCTGATCTTCGTGACGAATACGACACTCAAGGCGCCGAATACCACCAGCGGACGCGGCACGGCGGTGATACAGGGGATGAACCCGAACGTCACCTACAACGTGGCTTACTACGTCGTGAGCGCGGACACGGTTCTACTCTTTGATTCGGACACGACCCGCGTGCTGATCGGAATAATCACTTCGCAGTTCTAGCCAAGCTGACTGGAGCAACGGGCCCGTCCGCTTTCGCCGCCGCTTGATCCTTCTATTCTTTCCCTGGTTTTCCGGCGGGGCCGCTGGGGAGCGAGCCGCCCTTTGGTTCGGTGGGTTTGGCGGCCGCGGTCGCGGATCCATTGCCGCCGTTTCCAGCGAGATAGCGCATCGCGGTGGCCGCCAGGCCATCGAGCGCGCCAGCGCCGTTGGAGCCGCTGGTGACGAGGATGTCCGGCACGAATTTCGAGGTACCTTCCGAGAGCGCGGCGATGACGTTGACGAGCGCCGTGGCATTCGACCCAAGCGCGCGCACTTGTGCTTCGTAGCCGCGAGCGCGAGCGAGTCCTACCGCTTCAACTTCGGCGCCGCGCGCGGTCCCCGTCTGGCGAATGAATTCGGCCTCGCCGCGCGCTTCTTCGGTGCGGGCGTTGGCGTTATTTGTCTTGATGTCTACTCCTACTTTGGACTTGGCGAGATCGGCCTGCATTTCGGCGGTGCCCTTGGCGTTTTCCATGGCGATGCGTTCATCTTGGGCGGAGCGTTGCTTGCGATAGGTGTCAATCTCCTGGTTGGCAATTTCGCGCTGCGTTAGGACTTTGACGAGATCTTCCGGCAGGATGACGTCTTGAATGTACACACCGCGCGTTTCGACGCGGTATTGATCGAGCTGTTCTTTAATGTGTTTGAATGCTTCTTCCTGGACTTGCTGACGCGTTTCGATGAAGCGGACGGCGGGCATGCTTTGAAGTTTGTCGCGGAAATGATTGCCGACCGCAGCTTGTAGGACTTCATTAACGAGGTTGATCATGGTGCCCACCATGGAAATCACGCGCGGAGCATTCGTGTCTGGGACGTGGATTTGGACTTGGAGGTCGATTTTGAACACGAATCCTTCGTTACTTTTCGCGACGATTTGCGAAAGCTGAGAGTCGAGGTTGTGAGCTTGTGAAACGGCATCGGCCCAATTCAGGGTGAGGATGGATGTTGGAACGATTTCCGCCTGATAGCAGCGCGGATTGAGTGGGAATTTTCCTGTTCGCAGCGGCTCCTGCCAGATGCCGCGGTGCCCCGGACGTACGAGCGAGCCGAATTTGAAATCGGTACCGGACATATCCTGCGTTGGAAGCCCCACGTACGCCTTGATGACCGCGACTTGGCCCTGCTGCACGACCAACATTCCAACCATTTCGACGCCGACCAGGAAAGGATTGAGTGCGTAGGCGCCGTAGAGCAGCGGGTCATGCTGCAAGCCGATGCGGCCGCCGTTGTCGACGAACGCCTGAAAGTCCTGATAATTATTGTGCAGATTATTTTTGTTGCCGAGCAGGATTTCGATCACGTCGCCGTCGCTGGCCTTGTCCTTTTCCATCTTGTCTATATCCGCGAAGCCTCCGAGGCGGCTGGCGATGTCACCCGAGGGTAGGGGATCGCCTTCGTAAGTTGTGACGATTCCGACCATGTCTGTGAGAGCGCCGTCTTTGCCGCAAGGTTTGGGTTCGATGCGCAGAAGTTCAAGTTGCTCAGGCCGCAGGCCGAAGGCTTCGGGCGTCAATCTTCCCATTTTTGAGGAGCGCGAGCGGAGTTCGGGAGAAATGGGGAGTCCGTACGCCTGGCTCTTGGTGACGACGAGAAAACCGACGGGATGAATGGGCGCGAGCGTCCCCGGAGAAAATACGGGGCGCTGGACGCCTTTTTGTCCGCCAGCAGTGATGAAGGAGCGCAGGTCGGCAAAATTTCCGAAGGCCTTCTTATAGACGGCCGACTTTGCGCCGATCGGTAAGGACGAGCCCACTTGTGCGATGACGACTCCGATTTCTCCGGCGGGAATCTGGACCCAGGGAAATTTCTGAACTTCATAAAGCAGCCAGGGCATCCAGCGCAGTCCGGGCAGGAGCAGATCGGCTTGATAGCCCGCTTCGCCCTGGAATGCGATGACGTTGTCGCCGGACAGTTTGCGCGAGGAGACACGTTTCAGGACCAGGCCGACTTCGGCCGGTCCGACACGATGAAAGGACAGGAAGACGTAGGCGACGGCGAACACGATGCCTACGAAAATCCAGGTAACAACCGGGACACCAAGTAACATGGGAGTCACTCCTCGAGCGTGCGTGGCCATCCTGCACTTGCGGCTTTGGACTTGTCAAGCGGGTGACGGCGGGTGGCGGCGAGGGCGCGATTGCGCAATGGTTTTCCGCGCAGGAAATCGCGGAAAATCCTGCAAGCTCAGGATGGAAAACGGGTGCTGACAGCCACTACTACAGAGTGGTATATCCTACACTGTGGTATTCGTTGCGTCGCTCTCATTCACGCGGCGACTGCAGCAACTGGCAGGAGAGGCGGCCGATGAGGTCTTGCGGGAGTTGCAAAAAGTTCTGCTGCGAGATCCGGCCAGAGGGGATGTGGTTCGAGGATTGGGCGGAATACGCACGGCGCGGTCAGCCAATCCGGGTCGCGGAAACGGAACGCGCGGCGGTTACCGCTACGTGCATCGGTACCTAGCGCACCGCGATCATACTGACCTGTTGTTTCTGTTCGATAAGGACGAGCAGGAAGATTGGAGCGAGAAGGAGCGGGATGCACTGCGGCGGATGGTTGCGGAAATTGTAGGAGGACACGGTGGCGAAGAAAATCAAAGTCAAACTTTATGCTGAGATGCGGCAATCGTTGCATGATGCTTTGGCGTTTGAGCGCGGGCGAGAGGTGGATTTGCGCGTGACGGAAATTGCGGCGTGGCCGAAGCCGATGAAGCCGAAGGAAATCAGGCAAGTGCGTGCGAATCTGAATGCCAGCCAGGCGATGTTCGCAAGCTTTCTTTGCGTGAGCATCAAGGCGGTGCAGGCGTGGGAACAAGGGGCGCGCAGACCGCAGAGCACGGCGCTGCGGCTGCTGGATATTGCAAAGAAGAATCCTGCGGTGTTGTTGAAAGCGTAGTTCGGAAGGCAAGTTCAGGACCGGCTGCTGCGGATCGCGGCGGGGAGGGGATTGCGGCGAAGGACGGAACGTGGTAATCTACCTTTGCGTTTGTTGCTTTATGATTCGTTTTTGACGCGCGCGAGGAACGGCTGCCGGGCAAACGTCCGACGGCTTTTTTTTTGTGCGGGGCGATACGAGCGGGGCGACAGGCAGCTTTCAGGGCGGCTAAGCGCCGCCTGCTGAATAATTTAGGAGCAGTTTCCGTGAGCAGAGAGCAAGGTACAGTAAAGTGGTTTAATGCGGCCAAGGGCTATGGATTTATCCAGCGCCAGTCTGGCGAGGATGTCTTCGTGCATTTCTCCGCGATCCAGTCCGAGGGGTACAAGTCCCTCAACGAGGGTCAGGCGGTAGAATTCGAAGTGAAGCAGGGGCCGAAAGGCCTGCAGGCGGAGAACGTGGTCGGCCTGTAAATCTGCGAATTCTTCAGTGCCAAGTTTGAGTTTTGGGCGGCAGCGGCTGTAGCGATCGGTGGCGCGCTGGTTAGGGCAGTTGTTCAGCGCGTGCGATGCTGGCTGGTGCAGGGCCTACGAGGCGGCAATCCCGCGCGGTCGCTGGATGTGTTTCGTTTTTTGCCCAGACGAGGATGGCTGTAGCTAGCGGTGCGGCTGGCGCAGTGGAATGGTTCTGGAAGGGACGGACCCAGCCGCTGTCCTTTCCGGAAGCGGGCGCAGGACAAACTTCTGGTCGTACGTTGCGGCGGGCGGAAGCGCGTCGCGACGGTGTGGATTTTTCGAGTTGTGAAGTCATAATCTACGGAGGCAGCTGTGCAGACACTGGTCGAAGGGCAGTCCATACGTCACGAGCAGTACGGAATGGGAGTGGTGACCGAGTCGAACACCGAGCGCACTACGATTGATTTTGACGATCACGGTGTGAAGAAATTTGTTACTGCAATTTGGTCCGCAGAGCTGGTGGGTGAGCCACCCGCCACGCCGCCTACCAAGCGCCGTGGACGCCGCAAGTCCGTCAAGAAGGCTTAAGACAAACTAAAAACGTTTGAACATCGCTGCCGGGCCGAGTGGCCCGGGGGGCGGTGGTGTGTTCGTTCGCAACTTGCGGCCTTGGGGATCGGTGAATTTGCGTGCGGAGAGTCTGTAGGGGATCTGGGGCGTTTCGAAGCATCAACCCTTCTGGAGAAACGCTGCAGGGCTGTGCTGGGCGATGCTGAGTAGTTGCAGAGCGATGCCGCGAGGACGACGCTTTCCTTGCTCCCAAGCCCGCACGGCACGAACACTCGCGCCCGCCCAATCGTTTGCCGAAAACCAGTTGGTTTACGCCCCACTTGATGCGGAAACTGCGTATCTCGGCGAGTTTGAGCTTCTTCGGTCGCCTAAACCGATCTGCCCGCGACACCGTGGCGCCCTTGCGGTGGTCGACCGCGTCGCGAACGCTTTCTTGCAATTCTGTGAACAGTGCCTCTCTCACAGTCTCTCCCATTGTACCAAGCGAAGGGCAAACTCCGGGCCGGTTGCATGTTCTTAAGGGCTTCTTTTTGGCGCGGGATGCTGGCACACTCGATGAGGGACGAGGCTTGCGGAGTACTGGGCGAATGAAGCTGGGGCGAAAAAGATCGAGGGCATTTGTGGTAGCGGCGGGAATGCTGCTGGCTTGGGGCACGATGGCGCGGACGACCGGCGCGCAGGCTTCCGCGGGCGCTGCCGCTGGTGAGAGCGCGGCGCGGATGATTGAGCACGGGATCACCAACGGCGTATCGGTGGAGCTACCGGTGGCGTGGACTGAATTCAAACCGGGTGACGCGCCTGCGGCGCTGGCTCCTTATTCGCCGCCGTTTCATCTCGGTGGAATTCTGGCGCTGCAAAATGCGCAGGCGAATGCGATCGTGCAATTCGCGACCTCGGATAATCCGCTGCTGGGGCACGACGCCAACTGGCTGGACGGACAGATGCACATGCCCAGCGGCTCGGGAATGAGCATGGTTGACCTCCTGTTCTATTATTTTTTCCCGCCGTCGGAGACTTGCATCAATGAGGCGATGGCGAACAACACGCGAGCGAGCTTCGCTCCGGCGCCGAATAGCGGTTCCAGCGATGCTCCTCCTGTATTGCAGGTGTCCTACGCTTGCCGGCATGACGTGACGCTCGACGGATTTTTCGGTGCGCAGGTGAGCTCCGGGATTACGTTTGTGCAGACGAATGATGGGCCGCGGGCTTATGGGATGACGGCGCAGTTTTATCTGGCGCCTATGGAGCGGGTCACGTCGCCGGGGATGACTTGGTTCGTGTTCTCGGCGCAACGACTGAGCCCGATCACTCCGGGAGCGTCGGCGCATTTTAATTTGCCGACGAATTTGCAGGGAGCGCAGGCGGAGTTCTACTGGGCGATCGGTGCGGTGAATCCGTTTCCCTGGGTCTATGACGGCGGGCGGGCGAATCAGCAATTGGTTCACATGGCGTATGCGGGCGCTGCCTCGGGTGGGAACAAGCGCGCGGAATTTATGGCAATGCTGCAGAAGGTACAGGCGCGCGGTGTGAGTGCGGCGGCCGGGGAATAGCGTGGTTCTCGACGGCGTATAGCGTTGCGTTGCATCCCCGCAGGAATTTTATGCATCCGTATTGGCAGGAGGGTGAAGGTGTGCTGCCGATTGCGGTTGGGCTTGGGCGATGCTTCGGCCTCCGCCGAGGAATGATAAAGCGAGGGTGAGTAAAACGATGCGAACGACGGGGACATTGAATTCGAGGGCCAACGCAATTTGGACTTTGACGCGAAGCGTCGCCGTTGGCGCGATTTTTTGTAGCGCGTGCGCGACATTCCCGCGCGGTGCTGCGGCGCAGGCGCCTGCCGGGCCGATCCGGCCGGGGGCGGATTCGGGAGATTCGCACGCGGGGTCATCCGGGCCGGCCGTGCAGCCGGAGATGGTTGTTCCGGATAAGAAGCAACTCTTTGCATCGTGGAAGTTCAATGTGGATGAGAGCGACGACGCGCAGGACAAGATGCGTGAGGCGCGCGGAACCAACGCTGACAACCCGGCGAATCCGCGAGGCGGTGGTGGGAACGGGACCGGAATTCACATGGGCGGGATCGGATCGCCTTACCCCGGCGGCGGAGGCGGCAACGGCGGTGGTAGTGGCAATGGCGGCGGCAATCCCAGAAACGGCGGAAGCAAGAACAGCGACGGCGATTATGACCGCCAGCAACTGCAGGAATTACTGAATCCCGCGGGATCAATCACACTGGCGATGAAGGACACGCCAGAGGCGAAAAATGGCGAGGTCTTGTTAACCGATGATTCGGGGCGGCAACGCGCGTTCTATACCGACGGCCACAAAGTGCAGAAAGCGAAGGACGACAAATATCAGGAATTCGACGCGCACTGGGAAGACTATCGGCTGGTTGGGGATATCGGCGGAAGTCACGGGCCGCAGATTTCGCGTTCGTTTGAGCCGGCGCCTGGTGGGAAGCAGCTTTATGAGATTGTGCGTCTGGAAAGAACACGCTCGAATGGTCCTGTGGAAATTCGGTTCGTGTATGACCTCGTTGGTGACAGCAACCCTCCTGTAAAGAAACCTTGAAGTGCTAGAATCTCGCTTCCCGGGCGGTGTTGCGTTCGGAAGCGAGAACTCGATCAATTGAATTCGCAATTGAACACGCTGGAATTCACGCTGGTGGTCGCCCTCGGATCCTTTGTGGCGGGGATGCTGGGGTCACTGACGGGTCTGGGCGGAGGCGTGGTGATTGTGCCGCTGCTGACGCTGGTGTTTGGCGTGGACATTCGCTATGCGATTGGCGCTTCGCTGGTTTCGGTGATTGCTACCTCGTCGGGCGCGGCTGCGGCGTATCTTCGAGAAGGGTATTCGAATATGCGCGTGGGGATGTTTTTGGAAATCGCGACAACGGTTGGGGCTGTGTGCGGTGCGTTCCTGGCCGGGTATTTGCATACTTCGATTATTGCGATTGTGTTCGGCGTGGTGCTGCTCTACTCGGCCTACGCTTCGACGCATACGTTGACTGATCCACCGGAGGGGATGGCGCCGGATCGAATCGCGACGATGTTGCGTCTGGACGCTTCTTATCCCACGGCGGATGGTCTGAAGTCCTACCATGTGCGGCGCGTGCCGCTGGGCTTTGGATTGATGTACCTGGCCGGGGTGCTATCGGGATTGCTGGGGATCGGTTCGGGCGCGGTGAAGGTGCTGGCGATGGATCAAGCCATGAAGATTCCGTTCAAGGTATCGACGACGACCAGCAATTTTATGATCGGCGTGACGGCGGCGGCGAGCGCGGGGATTTATCTGCGGCGAGGATATATTGATCCGGGATTGGCGATGCCGGTGATGTTGGGAGTGCTGGCGGGCGCGCTGGTGGGCGCGAAGATTTTGCCGGGAGCGAAAGTGCGAACTTTGCGGATTGTGTTTGGCGTGGTTATCGCGGCACTGGCGATCGAGATGATATTTCAGGGCGTGCGGGGGAAATTGTGATGACGGGTTTGGATCGCGACGCTGCGGTGGGCGGGAAGGTGGACGACAAGAGTGTCGAAATATTTTTGGGGAAACTTCTGCGTTGGGGAGTGCTGCTGGCGGCGCTGGTGGTTTTCGTGGGTGGGGTGTGGTTCTTGGCTAAGTCATACGATGTGGAGCAGAACTATCGAACTTTTCGCGGGGAGCCTGCGGATTTGAGAGCGGTGCCGATGATCGTGCGACAAGCGATTGCGCTGCGTCCGCTGGGGCTGATTCAGTTCGGATTGCTGCTGCTGATTGCGACTCCGGTGGCGCGGGTTTTGTTTTCGGTGCTGGGCTTCGCATTGGAACGCGATTGGATGTATGTGATCCTGACGTTGTTAGTTCTGGCGCTGCTTGTTTACACGCTGACGAGCGGAGCCGGGACCTAGGGCGAAAGGCGCCCATCGCGAGATTGACGTTCCCGGGAACCGGTTACAACTTAATGGATGCTGGTGTCGCGCGTGGCGCGATTGGAGAGGGTGGAGAGCTTGGCGACGGGTGATTCCGGGGAAGGGGGCTCGGCTGGGCGAGTAGCGTTTAGCTATCCGGCGTTCAGGCTGTATGAAGTGGCGCGACTTTTTACCGTGGTCGCGATGGAAATGATTTCGGTGGCCGTGGGTTGGCAGATTTACGCAATCACCCACAGCAAATTCGATTTGGGCTACGTGGGGCTGGCGCAATTCCTGCCGGGCATTCTGCTATTTTTGGTTTCCGGTCACGCCGCGGATCGTTTCAACCGTAAGAAACTCTTGATGCTCTGTTACACCGCGTTTGGCGTGTGTGCGGCGCTCTTTCTGCTGGTATCGCGGCGCCCGACGCATTCGATCGCGCCAATTTATGCTGTCCTCGTGCTACTGGGAGTGGTGCGTTCGCTGAACGGCCCGGTGAGCCGGGCGTTGCTGCCGCAGTTGGTTTCTGAAGAGCACTTTCAGAATGCCGTGGCGTGGCACTCGACCATTTTTCAGGCGGGTACAATTATGGGCCCGTCGGTGGGCGGGCTGATCTATGCATTGTTCCGCGGGCCCACGGCGGTGTACGTGGCGGCCCTCGCCTGCTATATCACCGCAGTCGCATGCACCATTGGCATCCATTTTCAGCCGAAAGCGCGGGACCGCGAACCGGTCAGTCTGAAAACGGTTCTGGCCGGAATCGCCTACATATGGAAACAGAAAGTGGTGCTGGGTTCGATCTCGCTGGATCTATTTGCGGTGCTGTTGGGAGGCGCGGTCGCGCTGCTGCCTGCGTATGCACAGGACATCTTGCATACCGGCCCGTGGGGACTCGGGCTGCTGCGGAGTGCGCCGGCTGTGGGCGCGGGCGCGATGGCCATTCTGTTGGCATACCGGCCGTTGCGGCGGCGCGTGGGAAGGACGATGTTATGGTGCGTGGCGGCGTTTGGGATTTTCACGATCGTGTTCGGGATTTCACGGAGCTTGACGGTGTCATTGGCGGCGCTGGCACTGACCGGCGCGGCGGACATGGTGAGCGTGGTGATTCGCGTGACGCTGGTGCAGCTCGCGACGCCTGATCAGATGCGCGGACGTGTGAATGCGGTGGACATGATTTTCATCGGAGCTTCGAACGAGCTGGGGCAATTCGAATCTGGGATCACGGCTGGTTGGTTCGGAACCGTGCCGGCGGTAATTCTGGGAGGGATTGGGACGCTGGTGGTGACGGCGCTTTGGGCTTGGTTGTTTCCGGCATTGCGCAGAGCGGATAATTTTACGGCTGACGCGGGGCCTGATCCGGCGGGTTAGTGGTTGCGGGGCGGCGCGAATGACGCGTTTCAGAGCGCCATCGATTCTTGCCACCACACCGATGGCGCACTGAAGTGCGCGGCCGCGAAGACTCCGCCAAAGGCCAAGTCAACGGCGCCCCGCTGAAGCGGGAGCTACAAGTTCAGGAACGACAGCAGAGCAACGGTTAGGGCTCGACCAGGTGATTGCGGATGGCGAAGCGCATTAGCTCGCTGAAGCTGGAGAAGTTCATTTTCTTCATGATGTGATTGCGGTGGCTTTCGACCGTGCGCGTGGAGATACCCACCGCAGCCGCGACTTCCTTGCTGATTTTTCCGGTGGCGAGCAGTTGGACGATTTCGATTTCGCGTGCGGTGAGGGGGCAGCCGGGTAGGGGATGATCGGTGCTGGGCTCACCCTCACGTTGCTCGTTGACGAAACTTTCGACCATGGTCATGGCCAGGCGTCCGGTGAAGAAGGGCTTGTGCTGCTGGACGTGGCGGACGGCGGCGACCAGCTCGGAGTCAGCGTCTGACTTGAGAACATAGCCGCGCGCGCCGCTGCGCAGGACTTCGCGGGCGACATCCTCCGAGAAGTGCATGGTCAGAATTAATACGTCGGTTTCTGGCGATTCCTCGTGAATGGCGCGGGCGGCTTCTAGTCCATTCATTTCTGGCATGGTGAGATCGAGGAGAACCAGATTGGGTTTTGCTTTCTTGACATACTCGACCGCCTCGAGCCCGGTGGCGGCTTCACAACAGACTTCAATTCCCGGCTGTGATTCCAGCAAGGCGCGAACGCCGCGGCGCACGACGGCATGGTCGTCGGCGACGAGGATACGATATGGTCTGAGGGCCGGCGCTTCTTTAGTCATGGTGTTCTCCTTGAGTGCGAGCTGTGGAAATCAGAAACTTTCTGCGCAGATTAATTGGTGCGCGCGCAGCTGCGGCGTGAGCAGAATGTGCAACGCGGCTTGAGCGAAATGGTTGAGCGAATGTCACTCAGTCTTCTCTTCGACGACCAACGGCAGAACTACGTGAATGGTCGTACCTTCCCCGGGAGAACTGCGGATGCGGAACTCGCCCTGCAGCTGGCTGACGCGCTCGCGCATACCGGCAATGCCAATGCCGAGAAGAGAATTTCTACGATCGCTGTGCAAAGGCGCGGCCATTCCGATACCGTCGTCGCGGACTGTCAAGCTGACGTGCGATGAGGAGCGTTCAACGGAGATCTCGACCGAGCGCGCTTTGGAGTGGCGGTGGACGTTGGCGAGTGATTCTTGCGCGACGCAAAACAGGGTGAGTTCGGCTTCTTTGGGAAGACGTTGGAAATTGTCAGGGATGGTGAAATTCACGGCGACTCCGCTGCGTTCTGCGAAGAGCCGGACGTAGGATCCCAGGCCGGCGGTGAGGCCGGCCTCGTCCATCAAGGGCGGGTGCAGGATCGAGGAAATCGTGCGCACCTCACGGATGGCGTCGCTGGTGAGCGCCCGGCTGGACTTGGCGAGTTCGCGCGCGCGTGTTTCCTGCTGTGGAAGTAAATCCTCGATCTGTTTGAGCGTCATTTTCAACGCGGTCAAGGTTTGCGAAGCAGTTTCGTGCAATTCGCGAGCCAAGCGGCGTTGTTCCTCACTGCGCAGAGTCAATAGCTGGCGAGAAAGGCGCCGCAGATCGTCTTCGACGCGTTTCTGTTCGGTGATGTCATGATTGAAGCCCACGAAACGTGTAACCTGGCCCGAAGCATCCGCAACAGGAATGGCGCGAGTGTGCAGGGCGCGGATGCGGCCGTCGGGCATAATGTAACGGGAAAAATGCTCGAGCGGAGAGTTCGAAGCGACGGCATTTTGAAGGGCTTGCTGTGCGGCGTGGAGATCTTCCAAGCGGACCATAGACCATATGCCATCGATCGGAAGTGGGCCGACGACGGGCGACAAACCGAGCATGCGGAAGCATTCCGCGGAGCAGGTAACGGTGGCACCGATGGTGTCCATTTCCCAGCTGCCCAGTTTGGCGATCTCTTCGGCCTGCGCGAGGAGCGATTCGCTCCTGCGCAAGCGGTCCTCGGCTAGTTTCTGCTCGGTGATGTCCTGAGACATGCCGGCGATGCGGACGACGTCTCCGGACTCATTCGTAATGGGAACAGCGCGGGAGTGAAAAATGCGGACTTGCCCATCCGGCAGGACAAAGCGGACTTCGTTTTCGAATGAACGAGCGAACTGAATTAGGTCTGCGACTTCTTGTGTTACGCGCGCGCGATCCTCGGGGTGAAACAAGGCGCAGGCGCGAGACAGCGGTACGGGCTGTTTGTCCTGCGGAAGTCCGAGCATACGGTACATCTGAGCGGACCAGGTGAAGCTTTGCTGCGCGACGTCAAACTGCCAGCTGCCGAGGCTGGCGAGTTGTTCGGCTTGCGCCAGAAGCGATTCGCGCTGGCGGTCCTGCGCTTCGGCGCGGCGCATTTCGGTAACGTCCTGGACCACGGCGAGGAGTCGCGCGGTTTTTCCGGTTTCGTCAGGCAGAGCGATGCCGCGGATAAATATAATGCGCTGGCGACCGTCCGGAAGATTGTAGCGTCCCTCGGATTCGAACGGCGAGCAATGCTGGACTGCGGCGTTAATGATGCCGCGAATTCGCGCACGGTCTTCGGCATGAATCATGCCGAACATGGTTTCTTCGCTCGGGACGCCGTCGTTGGGATCGAATCCGTAAATGCGGAAGAGTTCGGTGGACCAGACGCGCTGAGAGGTGGCGACATTGTATTCCCAGCAGCCGGTGCCGGTGACCTGCTCGGCATGCATGAGCAGTGCCTCTCGTTGGCGGAGGGCGTCCTCGGCAAGGTGACGTTTGGTGATGTCGCGCACGAGGAGGCAAACGGAATGCGACTTCTCGGCACCACGCCCGACCGCAGAAACGCGGGCTTGAAACCAGCGGCGGCCGGCAGGGAAGTCGACGGGGAATTCGATATCTTCGCAAACGCCTTGCTTGATGACTCTGCGGAATAACTTGGAGAAGGGATGGAAGATTTCGTCGCCCAGAACTTCGAGAGCGCGGCGACCGAGAAATTCGGCGCGGCGCTCGCGGAGGAGGGCTTCGTTGGAAGTCCAGATGCTTACGAACTTGCCGTCTGCGTCCAATTCAAAGAGGAATTCATTAAAGGTTTTAACGAGAGCGACGAAGGGGTGAAGAGGGTCGCCGCGCGCGCTACGGAGTTCCCTTTGTGGGAGAGCAAGAACCGAATTGGAGAAATTGCCTTCGGCGCGAGGTTCGGGTAGGGATTTGGTGTTTGGCGTCCTCGAGCTAACGGGACGTTGTGAGCGCCGCTTCGAAGTTTTCGAGCGATGTCGGTCCATTTTGCTCACGGCCAAGCACCCCGAACGAATCGGAATTCGAGGCTGAAAAAAGCCGCTCAATTGCCGTGCAAATTGCCCACGCCCAGGACGGGGACGTGCAAAACCTAAGTAGAAAGTAAAAGTTACTCCTGTGGTATTAGCGTGTCAAGAATAAAACGCTGATTTTGCGGCGTTTAGATTTTTGGGGATCAGTAAGGTCCGTAACGCAAAAGCAGTAATGTTCCGAATTGTCAGCGATGCGACGGCGGGAGTACATTTTCTGGCCTAGCTGGAAGGGGTAGTGGCAGTTCACGTTCTGCGGCGCATCTCCCGATAATGTAAATGGGATTTCGCGGAACTGGTTACTCGCCTCGCTAGGGTCGCACGCGGCAGCCGTCACACCGCGCCCTGAAAAGCTCCGCGCGCGACTCGAGCGGGGTGGGGAACGGTTACGGGTTCGTTTGGGAACGCTGATTTTGTAGGGCTGCAATAGCACCAGGCTTGGGGTGTTGTACCGTTCGAAGCCACCTGCGGTGGGTGGCAGGCGAACGTAGTGGTGGGCGTAAGCGCGGATGCGGTGAGTCCGAGTTGGCAGATTTCAGGTCCAGACCGCAAGATCCCCTTCCCGAAAGGGGTCAATATGCCCGCTGCTGCCGTGCGCATTCTGGTTGTCGGAAACTCCATCGTAAGTACTGAATCCACACTGAAGGGACTCGCACGCTCCGGCTGGGAATCACACGCGGTGAAGACCGTGCGTGAGGCCGACGCAGTTCTGCGCACAATCCGGTTCCAATTGACGCTGGCAACCGAAAAACTTCCCGACGGGACAGGGTACGAACTGTCGACGTTGATTGCGCAGCAATCGGGTAATTTGTTCATCTCGGTTCCGCTGTCAGAGACTTGCCTGTGGCTTCCCGCGGTAGAGAATGGCGTCCGGTCGCTGGGCCAACGCTCGCTGAATCCATTGACGCTGGCGACAGAGGCGGAGTTGATCTTGCGAGCAACTGACACGGCGGTCGTACGGCACGAGAACTATCGTAAGGACCGCGCGGTTGCGGCTGGGGAAGACCTTAGCGACCCAGCTCTGCCAGCGAGGGCGCCAGCAGACCTCACCGGGGCGCAGAGATGCGGGCGGGAGGCTGGCGGGAAGAACGGAGCGGGACAGGATGCGATGGCAAGGCGAACTATTGCCTCGCCGAGACGAGCGACGTTGCCGCCTGGAGCCAGTTCAGAAGACACTGCGCGTTTCGTGGCTGAAGACGCGCTTCCCGACTTGGGAGCGCTCGCTAAACGCTGGCGTGGAGTTTACGGACTAGCGCGATGAGACACCCTGTGAAAATGAGGGAGGCAGTGCGGCGAACGCCGCATCAAGATAGTGGGGATGCCCTGCGTCAACAAATCCCGCTGAGCGATATGTCCGATTGCCTGCTTGCGGTGTACGACGAAGTGTCGCGACGCGCGTTTCAACGATGTAGTGTGCGAGGAACGCAAGAGGGAAGCTTCCGGGAAGACTGGAAAGCGGCCGAGGACGATTTGTTTGCAAGAATTCCGGTGGACTTCGAAGAGTCGGCTGGAAATTTGTACGCACTCGCGAGTCTGCCGGGATGCGCGGGAAGGCAGATTACGGTCGCGGTAGATGAATGCTGGCTGCTGATCTGTGGTGACGCGGGTCAAAACGGGAAAGCACACGTCGCAAACGACTTTGGAGAATGCGCGCCACAGGAACGGCGCGCGGGTTCGGGCGGCAACGACGATGATGTAGGGTCGGAGTCCGTCACCTCAGACGAAGCCTATGCAGCGCGAAATGGCGACTTGCAGACTGAGAGTTCAGCGACGCAGATCGGCGAGCGAAATCCCGAATACGGAGTGGCGAGTTTGCCTGAGCCGCGGCCACTCTGCGTGGTGGCGCTGCGGGCGAAGGTAGATCCGGGGCGCAGTGTCGCGGTGCTTTCCAACGGGTTACTGGCGATCCGCATGGGCAAGGCCGGGCTAGAAACAACGGTTCCGCACGTCGCGTGATGCTACTTCTCGCGCGTGCTGGCTGCCCGGCCTAGATCTCGCTAATCCGCATTCACTCTTTTCTGCGCAACCATGCCCATAAGACAGAACCGGCCATTACCGAAACCGCGGCGGCAGATTGCGCGTTAGACATCCCCAGGAACGAGCGCGGATTGATGCGGATGAACTCGACCAGAAATCGAGCAGCACCACTTAGGACAAGATAGGCCGCGAAAACCTCGCCCGGCGCTCTGCCGGAGGCGGCGAATGCGTCTGAATCGGTAAGCAACTGTTGGGAAGCGCGTTCTTTGGCGAGCGCAGTGCGATGACCGGGCGCGCCCATGTTCCATAGCCACCATGCTATGGCGCACGCGGCGATCAATTCATAGATGGGAGTGGGGTGAACGCGTTCGACGGTGGGGACCAACCCGTTCGGAAAACTCATGCCCCAAGGCAGGGACGTTGGGATGCCATAGTCCCCGTCGCCCGAAAGAAGGCACCCGATGCGGCCGATGCCGTACCCGAGCGCGGCGGCGGGAGAGCCCGCATCGAAAATCGTGAGCGGGGAGACAGGATGACCGGCGGCTGGATTGTGCTTGACGATGCGCCAAGCTACGAACGCAAAGGCGGCGAAGCCCGCTAGCAGCCCGCCGAACCACGCGAATCCGTACGGGCTGAACAATAAATGGACTGGGTCCGCGAAGAATTCCGCGGGCGATTCGAGCAGATGGTACAACTTGGCGCCGACGAACCCGGCCAGGCACGGAAAAGAGATCAGGGCTTCGGCCTCGCCGGAATTTTTGGCCGCGATTCCGCGGCGGGCGAGGTCGGCGCGCAGCACGAAGTATGCGCTGAGCATGGCGCACGCGACCATCAATCCGAAGGTGGGAATGGAGAAGGAGCCGATGTGGAGGAAAGGAATCACGCGAAATAGTATAACGTCATTGTGCGCGGGGACGGGCGAGGCGCGGAAGGCTTTCCGCCTGACTGGTTTGGCACCTCGAGGAAACCAAAAGGAGCGGGCAAGCGTCCAATCATGTAGAATGCGGTGCAAGAGCGATAGAAGTAGAACCACCCTTCAGTCGCCCAGTCGGGTGGAGGGATATAAAATGACCACGACCTCTCAGCGGTTTCCAGCTTCCCAAGAAGAGTTCACCTTGATTGCTACCTTGCGCGGATCGCCAATTCTCAAGTTTGCTGCGGCTTTGGCATTCATCGGCGCGTTGGCGCTGGCGCCTATTCCCGCGTTCGCGCAACATGGCGGCGGTGGCGGAGGTGGTGGTGGCTCGCATGGGGGAGGAGGCGGTGGCGGCGGGTCACACGGAAGCTTTGGTGGCGGAGGAAGCGCTTCGGCGCCGTCTGGAGGCGGCGAGTCTCACGCGAGTGGTGGGAGCGCCGGAAGCAGCAATACCGCCCACAGTGGTAGCAGTGGACATTGGTGGAATCCATTTCACAGTGGTTCTGCGACCGCGATGCCTGCCAAGGGCGCGAATGGAGTGCCTGCAGGAAATATCAAGTCGGAGTCGAGCGCGACTTCCGAACGCTTTGCGGCAGGGAACAATACTTGGCAGGAACCGCCGACCGCATCGGCGCGCGCGGCGGCTCGTGTAAATTACTACGGTCCTGCGAACGTGAACGGATCGCGGCCGTTCGTGCCACTTACTGCTACGACTCGTGCGCCTATTACTTCAGCTCATGGAGCAGCGGCGGTTGCTGCGGCTGAGCATCCCTTTCAGCCGGTGCGTCCGGGTTATCCCTACTATCCCTATTACCCGTATTTCGGTTACTACCCCTACTACGGGGGGCTTGGTTTTGGATGGGGTGGCTTCGGGCCGTGCGATCCGTTCTGGGGATGCAATGGCTATGGATTTGGTTACGGTTTCGGCGGCGGCTTTGGGTATTTCGGCGGACTTGGGTCTTACGGCGGCAATTCCAGCGGTTACGGTTCGGGCTGGACGAATGAGTCATCCGAAGGATCCGGGAATGTGACGTCTCCGGATAACCCGAGTTCTTATTTGTATGCCGCGCCTGGTACGGGCGGCGCGCAGGCGGAGGATTCGGCGAACGCGGTGCCGCCGGCGGCTGCTGATTCGGCTCCCCCGCAAACGTATGTTTTGCTTTATCTGAAGGACGGCTCAAGTTTTGCGGTGAGCGATTACTGGATGGCGAATGGGAAGCTGCACTACGTGACCTCGTATGGCGGTGAAAATGCGGTTGATGAAGGCCAGATCGATCTGCAACGTACTGTAAACGAGAATGCCGCGCGAGGCGTGGACTTTAGTTTGCGCCCGGAGCGACTGCCGAATAGCGAAGCGCCTGCGCAGAATCC
>Ga0209380_10000387_pt1 | contig 30881 bp, 32 predicted proteins | sample HubBroMetageWFT6_FD_188347 | JGI IMG/M metagenome (GOLD analysis project Ga0209380, IMG submission 188347) | Warmed and freeze-thawed soil microbial communities from the Hubbard Brook experimental Forest, New Hampshire - Hubbard Brook CCASE Soil... | ecosystem: Environmental > Terrestrial >... | reverse complement strand
GTCTTGAGGCTTTGCGGGGTTAGCCGCACGCAATCGTCAACCTTTTCCTGCCGGTTGGGGTAGTCCCGGCACCGGCACGTCTTATTGTCGAGGAGACGGCAACCGACGTCGGTATAAAAGGTACGATCGGTCCCCTCTTCCTCGAGCTTGTTCAAACAGCACCGGCCGCAACCGTCGCAGAGACTCTCCCATTCTGAATTCGTCATTTGCTCCAATGACTTGGACTGCCAAAAGGGAATTTCACCCGAGCGGGGATCCGCCGTCATTTGTCGCTGTCCAGGCGAGTCGCCGTCATCTGCACGGATGTTAGGCCCAATTTGTCCCAAAATGCCATTCACACTGAGGTTGACACATCATTGGCGGACACAACCCGCTCAGCTAAATCCTGCTTAAGAGGCAACGTGAGAGAACATACCCCAATTCCCGGGAGTGACTTAAGGTGAGCGAACGGGCTCCTGCTCCAAATGGCGACTGGCGCCGCAGAATCAAACGGCTGCTGCTCGACCTCGACGCCAGGCTCGATTTCACCGTTTTCAGAACGGGGAAATGGGCGCGGGAACTCTACGAACGCTTCACGGCCATTATGGACAAGTTCCACGTCGCCGGTTGGCGCCGCTGGATTTTGATCGAACCGCTGTCGGAGGCCGCCACCTGGGGCGCCGGCGGCATGCTGCTCATGCTGGCGCTTGCCATTCCGGCGTTCCGCGAGACATCGGACGAAAACTGGCTCAAGCGTTCGGAACTGGCGGTCACCTTTCTAGACCGTTACGGCAATGAGATCGGCAACCGCGGCATCAAGCACAATGATTCGGTTCCGCTCGAAGAGATGCCCGACCATCTCATTAAGGCGGCGCTGGCCACCGAGGATCGGCGTTTCTACGAGCATTACGGCATCGACTTTTACGGTACCGCGCGGGCGCTCGCGACCAACGCCAGGGCCGGCGGCGTGGTGCAGGGCGGCTCGACGATTACGCAGCAGCTTGCCAAGAACTTGTTCCTTTCGAACGAGCGAACCATCGAACGCAAGATCAACGAAGCGTTCCTCGCCCTGTGGCTGGAAAGTCGCCTCTCCAAAAAAGAAATTCTCAAACTCTATTTGGACCGCGCCTACCTTGGCGGCGGCGCTTTCGGCGTCAGTGGCGCCGCACAATACTATTTCGGCAAATCGATCCGCGACGTGACGTTGCCGGAAGCCGCGATGTTGGCGGGCTTGTTTAAAGCGCCGAGCAAATTCTCGCCCCTCGCCAACCTGCCGGCTGCGCGCGCGCGAGCCAACGTCGTACTCGACAATCTGGTGGACGCCGGATTCATGACGGCCGGTCAAGTTTACGGCGCTCGCCGCAATCCGGCGACCCCCGTTGATCGCAAGCAAGAAAATGCGCCGAACTATTACCTCGACTGGGCCTTCGACGAGATGCGTAAGCTCGCCGACACATTTCCCAAATCGGTGAACGAAAGCTTCTTTGTGGTCCGGACCGCGCTTGATCCCAATTTGCAGCATTTCGCCGAGCGGGAAATCGAAGCGGATTTACGTCAATACGGCCACGATTACGGCATCAGCCAGTCCGCGGTCGTGATCGCCGATTTGGACGGCGGAGTCCGCGCCATGATCGGCGGGCGCGACTATGGGGCGAGCCAGTTCAACCGTGCAGTGGACGCGCTACGCCAGCCCGGCTCCTCGTTCAAACCGTACGTCTATGCCACCGCGCTGGCCAACGGCTTCACACCAAACTCCATCGTGGTCGACTCGCCGGTCTGCATCGGCAATTGGTGCCCGCACAATTATTCCGGAGGCTATTCCGGTTCGCTGACGCTCACCCAGGCCATCACCAACTCGATCAACATCATTCCGGTCAAACTTTCGATCGCGCTCGGCGACGGCAATCCGAAGCTTGGGCGGGCGAAGATCATTCAGACCGCGCGAAATTTCGGCATTTGGACGCCGCTGCCCGACACGCCGTCGCTGCCGATCGGCGCCGACGAGGTCAATGTTCTCGAGCACGCCGTGGCCTATGCCACCTTCCCCAATCTAGGCAAAGCGGTGGCACCGCACGCCGCGCTCGAGGTGCGTACCGGCAGCGGCCAACTGGTGTGGCGCTACGACCGCGACGGCAAGCGGCCGGAGCAAGTCATCTCGCCGCAAGTTGCGCTGGAAATGATCGGCATGATGAACTCCGTCGTGCAAAACGGCACCGGACGGCGCGCGCAACTTGACGGCATTCAGGTCGCGGGTAAGACCGGAACGACCAATGGTTATCGTGACGCCTGGTTCGTCGGCTACACGGGAAATTTTGCCGGCGCGGTTTGGATGGGCAACGATGATTACACCCCGACAAAGCGCATGACAGGCGGAACTATCCCTGCACTCGCCTGGCACAACGTCATGGCGTACGCTCATCAGGGCGTTGAACTTCGTCCCCTGCCGGGCCTGCCTCCCGCACAGCATGTGCCCGCCGTCGCCGACCCCGCCCTCGTCGGCGCGCCGCCGGCACAACAGATCTTGCTAACGCGCAAGGGTACCGATGCCTTGGTGCACGTCGAACGTCTGCTTGACGAAGCAAGCCGCGCGATGCCGCTGCGGCTCGGCTCCAACACGGATGACGAGGGTCGCCATTCCGGAACACTGACGGCGGCAAGCGAGCTTAGGACGAACGGCCTCTCACATGGCGACTGACGGCCACTGCCCGCGGATGTCGTGAACGGACATGCGGCTGTTCTTCGGGTCCTGCTTCACCTTATTGCTCGCCGCGGCCATCGGCCTTGGCGCGACTTGGTTCACGCTCACACGCGGCGTCGCGTTCGGACCGCTGACCATCGGCGCGTGGACGGCTTGGCCAAAAAGCGGATCGGTCGATATCGATCCATATGCCCGGGCCGCCATCGCGCGCACCGGCGAACTGCCCATCGGAACCGGCGACGGTGTCGCGTTCTACGCCCACACCGATGATACCGGTAACCCGCTTGATGGGCGTTGCATGTTTTCCGTCGCCGGCGTTACTCCGGCAGCGCGGTATTGGACCCTCACCCTTTATGATCCGCAAGGCAGGCTCGTGGCCAATGTGATCCGACGCCATGGGTTTACCAGCGCAGAGATTCTCCGGGAGCAGAGCGGTCGCTTCGTCATCAATGTCGGCCCTCGGGCGCGGCCGGGAAATTGGCTGCCCAGCGGCGGAGTAGAGCAATTCATCCTGGTCTGGCGGCTCTACGATACGCCGATCGGCGTAGCGTCGCGAACCGCCAATGAAGGCCCGATGCCATCCATCGAGCGAAAGGGCTGCTGATGGTTCGCCTCGCTTTATGGATCTTTGGCGCGCTTCTGCTCGGCGGCATTGTGCATCTGTCGACCGTGCTGGCCATGCCACGAACCGCGAAACAAGATGCCTATTCGCGGCTAGCGCCGCTTGCACCTGTCAACGTCCTGACGCCGCTTGCGGCTCCGACCGCGGCCGACGCAGTCATGCCCTTCATGGATCCGGCTTTTGCAGTTGCTGTCTGCCGGTACGATTTGACGGCGGGAACGCTTAAGTTCACTGCGCCGGTCAGTCAGGCCTATACATCGGTTACGTTCTACACCCGCAACAGCATGGCTTATTACGCCATCAACGACCACGCGGCCGGCCGCCGCGCAATCGAACTCTATCTCATGACTGCGCAGCAGCATGCGCAACTGCCCGAGGAAGAAGGCGTGACGGCCGCCGACCGGCTGATTATCGATTCTCCCAGCGCGACAGGATTAATCGTGCTGCGTGCTCTCGCGCCGGAGATGGGAATGTTGCCGACGGCGCAGGCGACACTTGCTCAAGCGCAGTGCCGCGTGGCGCCGCTAACGCAATAAGCGATCTAACGACGCCTTATGCGTCTGCGGCCGCCGTTTTCCGCCGGCGGCGGTATCAGCGGCTCGACGTCGTCGGCCGCGATCACCTCGTCATGTCGCTCAATGCGAACGACCGGAAGGATGATGACCGTCGCGGATTCGTCCGCTGCTTCCGCGCGGCCAAAACGCACGATCCGACCGTCATCCGGGAATTTGACAATGATACCCATGTGGTGGTCCAGCCGATGTCCGCTGCCTGACGGCGGCGGTCCCCTACCCCGATGCGCACGCACCGGCTCCTCGCAATAGGAACGCATGCAGGGTTAACGCTCCGCTAACGCGCACGGTCTAACATTCAGCGAATGGCGCACTTCATGCGCCAGTCCGATGGTGTGTTTGAGTCCCGGACATGGAAGCCCGCGACATTTTCGGCCTGGAAGCCTTGACTGCGCTCAGCTCGCGCAGCGGCCTGGATATGCGGCCGACGCTGTTGCGGGTACTCACCGATCTTTACGTGCAGCGCGTCGCGCACACCGTCGCCGAAGAACGGCACTATACGGAACTCGCGTTGCGGCTCCTTGACGCGGTGGACGTGCCGACCAGGATCGCGGTGGCGAAGCGGTTTGCGCGTTACGCCTCGCCTCCGCTGCGCGTCGTGCAGGCGCTTGCCCGCGATTTGCCGAAAGTCGCCGCTGAAATCGGTGCACATCCGCTATTGCAGCCGCAGACCGCGGCCAGCATGCCGCCGAGCACCCCTCGCAAAAACCCTACAACTCAGGATGCTGCGGACAAAAGCTCGGCGCTTGTTACTGGGGCCGACAAAATCGATTTCGTTATCGCCGGTAAACTCAACGAAGCATTCTTTGCCGCCAGCGCCGTGGAGCGAGCGCTAATCTTGCGTAACCTTCATATCGTGGCGCCTTTGGCCTCGCGCCCGATCCTGGGTGCGCAGCAACCCGCCGTCGGGCAGGAGCTGGAGAGAGCGGCGCTGGCGAGACGGCGCCAGGACTTTACCCAGCATCTCGCGGGCGCATTGCGCATTCCTCGGGATATCGCTCAGCGCATTGCCGACGACCAACTGGGCGAACCGGTCGTGGTCGCCGTTAAGGCCTTCGATATCTCGCGCGAAGTGCTTTACCGAATTCTGATGTTTCTCAATCCGGTGGTGGGACATTCGGTCGAACGCGTCCATGCTCTTGCGGCGTTATTCGACGAAATCACCAGCGCGTCCGCCGAGAGCATGGTCGCGATCTGGCAAGCGCTCCGGCGCGACGAGCACGCCGCAGCCAAGCACCAGCCGCTACTTTGGGACGATGAAACGCGGCGGCGTGAGCGCCCGGAAAGGTCGGCGCAACGCCTGCCCGCCCTACCCATCAAGGCCCGCCGCAGCGCCTCGTAAGCATCTTCACGCCGTAAGAACGTCGAGGAAATTGCGTCCGGCGCGATCCTCGACTTCGATAATCCACAAGTCGGAATCGAACTTGGTCTGGCGCGCGAGGTAAGCCTCGACCTGCTCATCGGGCGCCGGCGCCATGGCCAAGCTCGGCGAAAATGCGCGCGCCGCGCCTTCCGCAGCCTCGAACGCGCTCTGCGGCGCCGGGCCGAAAAGATCGGAACTGCCGTCGAGCCGATTCACGCGAACGAAAACGGCGCCCGCGTCTTCCGCGCCGCGCCGGCGTACGACGGCCGATAAGCCCTCAACGTCACAGCGCCGCAAATAAGCGGCGACCCAAAGAGTGGTTTTAAGGCGCATGCTGGGTTGATGGTCGTATCTTCGTGGCGGGGTTTGCGCAACCGCGCGTCGCTCAAGCGCGAGCCGGAACTCGCGAAGAGGCAGCTACTCGACTGTTCGGCTTCGGCGCAACGATCCAACTGATGATCCGATCAGGTCGGCAATCGGATCGTCACGGCGAGCCGTTGGCGGCGCCGGCATTCGCTGGCTGATCGGCGCGCGTGCGGTGTCGTTTTGTGCCGAAGCTGAGGTCGGCGCCTCGGGTCGGCTCTCCGCTAATTGCGGCGACGCCGTCGGATTAGCGACGAATGGCGCGCGCTGCGAACCCGATTGCAGAAAGACCGCATTGACGATGATGATGAGGCTCGCCGCTGCGGCGCCAATGATTGCGACCGAGTCGACGGGGCGACGTGCCAGTCTTCCCCATAGCCGCCCGGCCAGCATCGCCATGACGCCGACGAAGGCGGCGCCGCGTCCTGCGCCGCGGTTTGCGCGACTGCGCTTACGCACCATTCGCTCCTCGGATCTCTGACGTCGGCTCAAAATTCCCGGTGACGCGGAACTGGCTCGACCTGCCAGGCAGCGCATTCAGCCGCACCGATGACTTTTTCCAATCTGCGAAGTTCCGTGTCGACGCGCGGCGGCCCACGATCCCATGCACGTCCAATTACGCAGACGCGCTCCCCTTTTTCTGCGATCGATGGTGTCAGATGGCGCCTAAACGAACCCTAAACGCTCGGGCACGTTCAACGCCGGAATAGCGCGGCAAGCCTTCCGCCTCGCTCGAAGCGCGAGGAATCAACCGTCATGGTGAACGAGAGATTGCCGGATCCACGCGCTCGCCGTACTCGCGACGGGCACCGACAGCGTAGATGCACGTCGTCCGACGAGATGACACAGTCGCGTTTGCAGTTTGCGCAAATTTTACACAAATTGAATTTTGTCGAGTTGTCCGAAAATTTTGCGCTTATTCTGTTCGATTATGGGCAAAAACGTCCTCGAAGCGCCAACCGGAACTTCAAGCCACCCTGCTACGTTGTGCGCAGATACGGCGGCAGGGACCGTCGGGGACGTGCGTATCATGTTCTTTCTACTGCGCCTCGCGTTTTGGCTCGGTCTCGTGCTGTTGCTGCTGCCCAGCGGCGGCGGGCAACACGATGCCACCGCCAACAGCCTCAGCACATCACAAGCCATTTCCGCTGCATCGGCGACCGTCGGCGATTTACGCGGGTTCTGTGCCCGCCAACCCGACGCATGCACAGTTGGCTCGCAAGTGGCGACAACGCTTGGTTACAGGGCGCAAGCGGGCGCCAAGATGCTCTATGATGTCCTGAGCGACGCGTTGGCTCCGAAGCAGAGCGCGACCACCCACGGCGACGGTGCAAAACAGTCGGTCGAAAACCCTGCGACCGACCATGCGGCGACGGGCACTCTGACACCCGCCGACTTGGCGCCGGCTTGGCGTGGGCCTCCCGGCCGCAAAGACAAGCACGCGGCATAAGACCGGGTACCGGTCGAGTTCAGTTCCCAATTTTGAAACTTTTACGACGCCGCGCGGGCGGCGCGCGCGGTTCCGCGTCTCATTGCGGGGAACTTGCAACATCGACCTCGCGGGCCAGGTACCCTATATAACGCGGAAGGGACGGCCCGGTGCGATGAGCGACATTGCCGACATTATCGAAAACTTCGAGAGCCTTGATGATTGGGATGATCGCTACCGTTACCTGATCGAGCTGGGACGTGAATTGCCTGCAATGTCGGTGGCGGCTCACAGCGACGCCAATAAAGTGCAAGGATGCGCGAGCCAGGTCTGGCTGGACACCAGCGTGCGACCGAACGGCGCTGACGGCCCGGTGCTGACTTTCATTGGTGACAGTGACGCACACATCGTTCGCGGATTGATCGCGATTCTGTTCGCAGTCTTCTCTGGAAGACGCGCTACGGACATACTTGCCGTAGATGCGGTGGCTCTATTCGAAAAGATGGGGTTGCGCGAGCACCTTACCCCGCAACGCTCCAACGGCTTTCGTTCGATGGTAGAGCGCATACGTGCTGATGCGCGTTCGGCCCTCGCCGCCTGAATCGGCCGGAGCACATGCACAAAAGAATAAGTGCAGCACTCACGGACGTGTTTGCCGGAGTGGTTTGCAGCATTCTCTCGATCGCCTACTGCCTGTCCTACGCCGCACTCATTTTCACCGGCCCACTCGGGCACTTTCTTTCATACGGCGTGGCGGTGACGTTCTTGTCGGCCGCCGTCGCGGGCACTGTCGTGGCGCTGCGCAGCTCGTTGTTTTTCGCCGTCGCTGGTCCTGACAGCTCGACTTCGGTCATCATCGCCGCGATGGTCGCGACGCTGGTGCGGCGCATGGCCGCCAGCGGTCAAGGCGATTTACTGCAAGCGACCCTCGTTGTCGTGGCGCTTGCGACAGCAGTCACGGGAATCGCGTTGTGTTTCATCGGCGTCACCCGCGCCGGCCGCGCCATCCGGTTCGTGCCCTTTCCGGTCATCGGCGGATTTCTCGGGGCGACCGGCTGGTTGATGATTACCGGCGCGGTGCAAGTGGTGACCGACCGCGCGCCGACCATCGCGACTATCGGTTCGTATGCCGAATTCGGAGCCGTCGGCAAAATCGCGGCTGCTCTGGTCGTCGCGGTGGCGCTTTATTTCATCACCCGGCGGTCGAAAAGCCCCTTCGTTCTGCCAGGGCTGCTGTTAGCGGCATTTGCGGCCGCGCACGTGGTGTTACCGATCATCGGATCATCGCCCGCTGCGGCACGGGCCGCCGGTTGGCTGTTTACGCCGCAACCCGCCGCGGCCGCCCTTACTTTGCCGTGGAAGACAGGCGCCTTCGCCGGTCTTTCCTGGAACCTATTGCCGACGCTCAGCGGCGACCTGCTCGCTATCGTCTTTGTCACGGTCAGCACGCTGTTGTTCAACACGACCGGCATTGAGATCGCGACTAAGAACGAAGCCGACATCGACCGTGACCTCAAAGTTGTGGGCGTTGCCAATATCCTGACTGCCGCTCTAGGCGGCTATGTCAGTTGCACATCCTTGAGCCGATCGGTTCTTGTGCGCACCGCCGGAGCAAGCACGCGGCTAGGTGCGCTCACCGTCGCCGCAATTTGCGCGGCGATGATCGTCCTCGATCCCAATTTCCTTGGCTATGTGCCGAAATACGTGCTTGGCGGATTGCTGATCTTTCTCGGTTGGGGACTGGTCTATCAATGGCTGATTCAGTCATCGCGGCAATTACCACGGCTCGAATATCTCTCGCTTGTCGCCATTGCGATATTGATCATCAACTGGGGTTTCGTCGCCGGGGTCTTGATCGGCGTCGTCATCGGTTGCGCCACCTTTGCGCTCAGCGTGAGCCGGGTTAATGCAATCAAATTTAGTTTCGACAGCACGGAGTATCGTTCCTCGCTCGATCGGGGGATGCGGGAACAAGCGGTACTGCGCGGTCATGGCCGCCAGATTCAGGGCATGGCGTTGCAGAGTTATTTGTTTTTCGGCTCGGCCAATCGCATTTATCAGAATGTCAAATCCATGTTGGCTCAACAACCGGACTGCCGGTTTCTGATTTTTGATTTTCGCCGTGTCACCGGGGTCGATTCCTCGGCGACGCAAAGTTTTGCCCAGATCAAGCAAGCGGCAAGCAACGCCGGCGCCAAAATCGTGCTGGCGGATCTTGCCCCGGAGGTGGAGCGATTATTTCGTGCCGCGAAGTTCATCTCAAATGACATCATCGTTGCACCCGATCTCGACCGGGCATTAGAAATCTGCGAAGAGAAAATCATTGAGTTGCATCGCGCACCCGACGGCGACTCTCGCTCGTTCCGCTCCTGGCTGGCGGAGGCTCTCGGTGATCCACATTTGGGCGACCGCCTCGCGGAACATTGCCGGCATCTGGAAATAAAAGCTGGCGATATCATCGCCCGGCAGGGCGAGCCAGCCGCTTCGATGCATTTCATTCTCGAAGGCCGTGTCGGCATCACTGTCGACCAGCCCGACGGACGAACGACGCGGTTGCGCAGCCTCGGGCGACATACCACGGTTGGCGAAATGGGTTTGTTAAGCCAGCAGCCACGCAGCGCCACCATTCAGGCCGAAACCGCGAGCGTCCTTTACGAGCTTGACACGCAGGCTTTCGAAACCATCAGGCGCGAAGACACGACGCTGAGCCAGGCTTTGCTCGCTTACGTGCTGGCGGTAATGGCGGAACGCCTGAGTTTTGCCAACGGAGTCATCGGGGTGCTGCAGCGCTGATGGACCCGGGATAAATCCGCACCGCAGCGCGACGCGCCCCTAGCGGCGGCCGCGCCGCTGTTGCCCGAGACCCATTTGCTTGGCGAGTTGAGACCGAGCCGCCGCATAGTTGGGAGCGACCATCGGATAATCCGAAGGCAATCCCCACTTCTCGCGGTATTTTTCCGGCGTCATATCGTATTGCGTGCGCAGGTGCCGCTTAAGTGATTTAAACTTTTTGCCGTCCTCAAGACACACAAGGTATTCGGGAGTAATGGACCGTTTGACTGAAACCGCCGGCTTGAGCGGCTCCGCGGTGGCGACGGCTTGGCCGCCCGAAACGCGCATCAGCGCCGAATAGACTTGGCTGATGAGGCCCGGAATCTCTCCGCTAGGAACGGTATTGTTGCTCACGTAGGCGGAGACAATGTGCGCCGTCAGCTGAATGTAAGTTCCGTCCCCGGCACTATCGCTCATGCTCGGCCTGGTCTTGCTCAACCGCCATCTCCCGGCGCCCCCGAAGCATAGCCGCTACCGCATCGCGACTTGCGACACCGCTAAAACATAAAATGCTTCGAGAAATAAAGCAATAAACTTGGGGCAGTCAGCCGAAGACTGTATTTCGAAAGTATATTGAGCCTGCGGGACGGTAAATCTTTCGGCTGGCTTTGACGCGGCCAACGCCACTCAACCGACTGCGGCTCAAGCCTACGACTTGCTTTCGATGTGATCGCGCAAAGCGGCAATCGAACCAAAGCGCAATGTCCCTTGCGGGAGCTGCGCTTCAATCGATCCATCCGAGTAAAGCGTGTAGGCCATTCCTTCGATCACGCCTGACTTGAGGATAGTTACAGTGGATGGTTGATCGCCTGGCACCGCCACTGCATCGGAATAAGGCTGACTGGCCGGCGCCGGGGCGCCAGCAGGCAGCGCCCGCGCCACCGCAGCTGCCGCCTGAGCTGCGGCCGTTGGCGCCTCGCGCCGCTGCCCTCCGGACCAAAACGCATTGAATACTTTTGCCTTCGGCGTCGCCGGCGATCCAGCGAGCCGCGGCCTCGTTTCAAAATCCGTTATGGAACGAGGAGGCGTAGCGCCATTTCCGGTATAGCCTTTGGCGGCGGTATCGCGACGTTCTCTAAAGTCCTCGGAACGAAGCGGCAGCCGCGACACAGGTGCGGCATCGCCTTCGGCGAAAGCCGGCTCCTCGTCGCTTCGGTCGCGGGCCGGAGTTCTTGTTCGCAGATGTTCGGATGTGGTGTCCTCGAGCGCGTGCGCAGCCGCCGCGAAGGTAGCGGCTTGTGTGGTGGTGAGCCCCGGCTTCGCCGGCGATGGCACGCGCAGCTGACTGGGCGCCTCGGCAACGTCGGTGGCTTGATCTTCGTCGACATGGGCGGCGCGGGGCCGCCTCCCGCTCGCGATGACTTGCTCGATACGGCGCAACTCGCGGACCGTCAGGCCGATTCCGATGAGAAGAAGTCCGCCGACGGAGGCGATCGTACCAGCCGTCAACGTTCCGGAATCAAATGCGGCGTCGTGAGGGATCGCACCCGTCGCAACGAGAGCCAAACCGGCGAGCGTTACCACCACACCCGCTACCGATAAAAACGCAAACATCTGTCGTTGTCCCCCCGCCGAAGTCACGGGATCATTAGCCGGCGGCGACAAGGAACGCATTTTGGCCGCCATCTGGCTGACGCGCAAGGTTTAATGAGCAGAGCCAGCATGATGCGATCACCCGCGAGCGCCCTGCGGACATTTCCGCGAGCGACGTTTCTTCACCCAAAGTGCCGTTACGGCGCGAAAAGACGTCGATTAACCATTTGAAGAATATCGAAATTTTCAGGCGAGCCGAGCGCGGTCGGCGGTAACGCCACGGCGCCGGGTGTAGCGAGAATTGCCGAGACGGTCGGATTAGGCCTATTTAACGGAAACCTTGTGTTCTCTCGCCGGTTTTACCGACGCCCGCCCCTTTTGTTTCAATTGAGGAGAAGACCAATGGCATTTACGCTGCCGGACCTGCCTTACGCCTACGACGCGCTTGCGCCCTACATGTCGCGCGAAACGCTCGAGTTTCATCACGACAAGCATCATCAGGCCTACGTCACCGCTGGAAATAATCTCGCCAAGGGGACGGAGTGGGAGAACAAGCCGGTCGAGGAAGTGCTCGTAGGCACATTCGGCAAGAACCAACCTCTCTTCAACAACGCCGCCCAGCACTACAATCACATTCACTTCTGGAAGTGGATGAAAAAAGGCGGCGGCGGCGACAAGCTGCCGGGCAAGCTGGAAAAGCAGATCATCAGCGACATCGGCCCGCTTGCGAAAGTAAAGGAAGATCTCGCTCAGGCCGGCGTGACGCAGTTTGGGTCAGGTTGGTGCTGGCTCGCGGTCAAAGACGGCAAGATCACCATAACGAAAACGCCGAACGGCGAAAATCCGCTGGTGCATGGCGGCAAGCCGATCCTCGGCTGCGACGTATGGGAGCATTCCTACTACATCGACTATCGCAATCGGCGGCCGGATTATTTGAAAGCGTTCCTCGATCATCTGGTCAATTGGGACCACGTCGCGGAGATGTACGAAGAGGCGATCAAATAGCCGCCCGATCAGCAGACGAGCGGCCTTTCGGGCCGCTCGCCCATTCGAAGCATTGTCAAAGATACTTCTGCTCGGTCGCGCGCGCGAACTCCCAATACAGCGCGCGCGCTCTGCGGTAGAACGGCCCTGGCTGCAGGTTCCGGTCATCGATGCGGGTAATCGGCGCCACTTTGCTGTAATTGCCGGTGGAAAATATTTCGTCGGCCGACTGAAAATCGGCATAGGTCAGCGTCGTCTCAACTACGGCAGCGCCGGCCTCGCGTAACAGCGCGATGACGCGTGCGCGCGTGATACCGGCGAGGAACGTGCCGTTGATGGCCGGCGTGAATACCGCGCCGTCTTTGACCATGAACAAATTGGCGGTGCCGAGCTCGGCGACATTGCCGAGCATGTCGCAGAGAACGCAATTGTCGAAGCCGCGCGTGCGCGCCTCGATCAACGCACGCGCGTTGTTGGGATAGAGGCAGCCGGCCTTGGCTTCCACTGGAGCGGTTTCGCTTGTCGGGCGGCGAAACCGAGAGAGCGTGATGGCTGTGCTGGCGGGGTTGGGAAACGGCGCCACGTAAATGCAAAGGCACCATCGCGTCGATTCCGGATCGGGCCGCACCCCGCCCGGCGCACCCTCCTCGGCCCAATACATCGGCCTGATGTAAAGCTCGGCATTGCGGTCGAACCGTTTCAACCCCTCGCGTACCAAGCCTCGCCAAGTGGGAACCGCGACCAGCGGCTTTAAGCACATGCTCTTGGCCGACTCGTTGACACGCGCGCAATGGCGCTCGAGATCAGGGGTCGTGCCCTCGAATGCGCGCGCGCCATCAAACACCGATGTGCACAACCACGCCGCATGCGTACGCGGCCCCATGATTGGAACGTTGCCCTCGTGCCAATCGTCCTCAAAAAAAGTTAATGTCTGCGACCAGGCAACAGGGCGGCTCATCGAATCATCCTTCACGATCTTTATGGCCAATTGCCACGAACTTTGTCACCAAAATGCTACGGGGAGATTTGGCTATGCTGAGCACGTACGTCTTCGATGCGTATGGCACCCTGTTCGACGTCCATGCGGCGATCGGGCGTCATCGCCATGCCGCCGGCCCCGACGCCGAAAATCTCTCGCAAACTTGGCGAACGAAGCAGCTCGAATATACCTGGACCCTGACGCTCGCCGGTCACTACCTCGATTTTTGGACGTTGACCGAGCGCGCCCTCGACTACGCCCTGGCGCGATTTCCCTCGATCGATCGATCGCTGCGCGCGGACCTGCTCGATGCCTATCTCAAACTTGACGCGTTCCCCGACGTTCGCAGCACGCTAGCCGGTCTGAAATCCCACGGCGCGCGTCTGGCGATCCTCTCGAACGGCTCGCCGGACATGCTCGCCTCAGCCGTCGACGCCGCCGGATTGAGGACAGTATTCGATGCCGTGCTCTCGGTAGACGCGGTGCGAGTCTATAAGCCGCGGTCGGACGCCTACGCGCTGGTGACAAAGAACCTTAGCGTCGAGCCGCAGGACGTCGCGTTTGTATCATCGAACCGCTGGGACATCATGGGGGCGGCGACCTTCGGCTTTCGCACCTTCTGGATCAACCGTTCGCAAATGCCGGACGAATACGAGCCCTTTCCACCTTCGCAGCGCCTCACCGGCCTTGCCGGCTTGTTGTCGTAAAATCAAAGCGGGACACCGAGTGCGCCGCTTCAAGCCGCGTCGGGCGAGTCGACCCTTTCGAGACTCTTAAGCGCCGTCACGATTTGCTGCTTGGTGAGGCGCGTCCCGTCGTCGCCTTCGACGAGAAGTGAGACGCGACCACTCTCGTTGATGTACTTGGCCCAACCCATGGCCTCGTCGAGAGCACTGAACTCCTTATACAGGTGCCGATCCTTCTCGAGCGGAGAGATGGACTGTGAGCCCCGCGGCCCGGAATAGACGCGATAGGTCATATGGACCTCCTGCATTGAGAACGCCTGTAGGACGTATTTGTCGGCGCGAAATACGCCACTCCTGTGTCGCAAAGGCGACCGCGGCGCGTTGACGCGGGAGGCTTATTTCTGCGTTGCAAAATGGCGGAGGTTCGTTCGCCTCAGCTTAGCGGCGAAAGCGGTTCGCCGCATTGCTTGGAAAACGCTTCCTGGCAGGCGTGATACACGGCGGGACAGTCCTTTGCCGCGGCGAGCGCCGCGTCAATCGACTTGACGCGGTCACCGGCGGCGCGTGATGCTCCATCGTAAGTAAGAACAGCGTCAGCGCGCTCGAGGCCTCGCTGCGCCATCAGAAAATGCTCCGCGCCATCGAAATAAGTAGTCGCAACGCTCATCGCTTCGTGCAGTTTCTTGGTAAACTCCGCGTTGGCGCGCGGATCGGGCTTCGTCACGCGAGCGTGCACCGCGATATCGGTATAGAGCACGTTCAGCTTGAAGTAGATACCACCGCATTCGGCGAGCGCCAGCCAATACGGTCGTCCATTGAACAGACCAGGTGCCGAGACCACGCTGTCGCGCTTGTCGATTGGGATTGCCGGCGCCGAAGGCTCGGTCGGTTTCAGTGGCGGCTTGCGCCGCGTTGCTTGCGCCAGCGCGTCCCCCGCCCCGGCGACGACGATAAGCGCCAGTAAAACCGCGGTAGCGATTGCCTTGGGCGTAGTACCTTTATTGACCGCGTCTTGGAAGGTCATTCAAAACCGCTCGACCCAAGGCCGCACTTCCACTTCCCAAGACCAGGCGCTGCGGTGTTGCCGCAGCAGATCGAGATAAGTCTGCGCAATTGCATCCGGATCGAGCATGCTGTCGGGCTTGTCAGCCGGCACCGCACGGCTTGCACTTCGAATACCGCCGTCGATCACGATATGGGCCACGTGAATGCCTTGCGGCTGCAGCTCGCGCGCCATGCTCTGCGCCAGCCCGCGCAAGGCGAACTTGCCCATCGCGAAAGGAGCCGATTGCGGATAACCCTTCACGCTCGCCGACGCTCCAGTGAATAAGATGGCGCCGCGTTTCATCGGCAACATGCGTTTCGCCGCCTCGCGGGCAATCAAAAAACCGCCGAACGCGGTGACGATCAAGGACCGCTGCACTTCGGCGGGGTCAAGGTCGACGAACGGCCCGCGGGTGCGATAACTCGCATTGTAGACGACGACCTCGGGCACCCCGAAAGCAGCTTCGACTTCGGTAAAGAGTTTTGCGACCTCGGCCTCTTTGGTGGCGTCGCAAGCAAATGCCTTACCGCCGGTTTCCTGCGCCAGCGCGGCGAGATCGCCTGCCCGCCTGGCTGCAAGCGCTATCGTCATTCCGGCTTTTTTGAAGGCCCGCGCCACCGAAGCCGAAAGCCCGGCGCCCACGCCGACAATCAGCGCCGTTTTGTAGGGTATGTCCGACATTATCTTCTCCGCGGCATTTGCTTCTCTGAAACAAGCCGATTATCAGCGCCCCGGCCTCGTCCCCGTCAAGCGCCCGTAGCACTGGTTAGCGTCGAGCCCAGAGCCGTCAATCGATCACGGCGACCGCGTTGATCTCGACCAGACACCGGGGATCCGTTGCAAGTCGCACGACCTGCACCGTCGTCGTGGCCGGTTTGGCGTCGCGAAAATATTCTCCCCAGACGCGGTTGAGCGCGTCCTGGTCGGTGAGATCGGTGACAAAGCGGTCGGCGGTGACGACGTCGGCAAAGGTCGCGCCCACGGCGTCGAGGCCGCGCTTGAGATTCTCCAGCGCCGCGCGTGCTTGGCCGCCCATGTCGCGCGGCATGGCGTCGAATTCCTCCGGCCGATGCGGGTGATGATGATAAACCGGCGCCGCCGTAACGCCGGCGAGATAGACCGTCGTCCCGCCTCGCACTTTGATGGCCGGTGCGTACGGCATCCACATATCTGGCGCGTCGGGCCAATGAATGTGCTCGATGGCTTTGCCCATGTTCACCCCATCTGTTTCGCGAAAAATATCGCTTTCTCAATCGCGCCATCGGCGCGTTCACATCCTGAAAACCCCGAACTTCGTCTCCGGAATTGGCGCGTTGAGCGCGGCCGCTAAAGACAACGCGAGGACGCGGCGGGTTTCGGCCGGCGTAATGATGCCGTCGTCCCAAAGCCGCGCCGTCGCATAATAAGGATTACCTTCCGCCTCGTATTGCTCGAGGATCGGCTTTTTGAATTCTTCCTCTTGCGCCTTGGACCACTTTTTGCCCGAAGCTTCGATATTGTCGCGACGCACGGTGGCCAGCACGCTGGCGGCTTGCTCCCCGCCCATTACCGAAATGCGCGCATTCGGCCAAGTGAACAAAAAACGCGGACCGTACGCGCGGCCACACATGCCGTAATTGCCGGCGCCGTAGGATCCGCCGATGATGAGGGTGATTTTCGGCACCTTCGCGCAAGCCACCGCCGTCACCATCTTCGCCCCGTCTTTAGCGATGCCGCCGGCCTCGTAGTCGCGACCAACCATGAAGCCGACGATATTCTGCAAAAACAGCAGCGGGATTTTGCGCTGGCAGCAAAGCTCGATGAAGTGGGTCGCTTTGAGCGCGCTTTCCGAGAACAAAATGCCGTTGTTACCGAGTATTCCGACCGGAATACCTTGGATGTGAGCGAAACCTGCGATCAGCGTAGTGCCGTACAGCGCCTTGAACTCGTCGAACTCCGAACCATCGACCAGGCGGACAATGACTTCGCGGACATCGTATTGTTTTTTGAGATCGGCCGGCACAATTCCGTCGAGCTCGCCCGCGTCATAAAGCGGCTCCGCAGGCTTGCGGAGTACGGCGCCGGCCGAGCGCCGCGTGTTCAAATTGCCAATGATGCTTCGGCAAAGCGCCAACGCATGGCGGTCGTTCTCGGCGTAGTAATCGGCGACGCCGGACCTCCTGGTATGCACATCGGCGCCGCCCAGATCCTCCGCCGAAACCACTTCGCCCGTTGCCGCCTTTACCAAAGGCGGACCGCCAAGAAAAATGGTTCCCTGGTTGCCGACAATGATGGTCTCGTCCGACATCGCCGGCACATAAGCGCCGCCCGCGGTGCACGACCCCATGACGACCGCGATTTGCGCGACGCCTGCCGCCGATAAAGTCGCCTGATTGTAAAAAATGCGGCCGAAATGTTCGCGGTCGGGAAACACGTCGGTCCAATGCGGCAGGTTGGCGCCGCCGGAATCAACGAGATAAATGCACGGCAACAGGTTCTCGCGCGCGATCTCCTGCGCACGCAAATGCTTCTTTACCGTCATGGGATAGTAAGTGCCGCCCTTGATCGTCGAATCGTTACAAACGATCATGCACTCCCGGCCGGATACCCGTCCGATGCCGGTGATGATGCCGGCGCCGGCGATTTGGTCCTGGTACATGCCGTCGGCCGCAAGCGGCGAAAATTCAAGAAACGGCGCGCCTGAGTCGATGAGCGTCATCACACGGTCACGCGGCAGGAGCTTGCCGCGTGAAACGTGGCGCTCGCGGGCCTGGACTGAACCACCGGCGGCGGCGCGGCCGCGACGTTCGTGCAATTCGGCAACGAGCGCGCCCATGGCGGCTTCATTGGCGCGAAACTCCGGCGAAGACCTTTCGACAGTCGATTTGAAGGCGCTCACAATTTCTCTCGTCGATTAAATTCGCACCAGCATTGCCAAGCGAAAAATAGTCAGATTCGCACACGGCTTGAAAGTTTGGGGCCCGCGTTCGCCCGCAAGTTATCACACGGAACCGTGGTGGTGGGGACGGTTATCCCGCGCGTTGGCGCGCGGGGGCCCGAAATGCGATGGGGGCGGCTCTGGGCCGCCCCCATTCTTCATGCGCATATCTCGAGGCTTAAGCGCGGACTTCCTGGCGCTGAAAGATCACGTAACCGATCACAAACAGCACGATAGCGCTAGCAATCATGCCGACCGTTTGCGGCCAGGCGATCAGAATGCTTTCGCCGATCGGCAGCGGCGCTCCGAGCACGGCACCCTGCATTTGACTTAAGTAGATCGGCCCCAGCGAGCGGGTGGTCGGATCGAGGATCGCCACCACCGTTTCGGCGAACAGCGTCGACGGCGACAGCCGCGCCAAGATGTGCTCGGCTTCCGCCGTTCCCGGAGTTTGCAATCCAAGCGCCGCATAGCGCGGATCGATCGGTACGATCATCTGGGCGACCGCGCCGGCCAGCACCGGCCATATGAAAGTGATGACCAGCCAAATTCCCAGTGTGACCAGCGCCGCGGTGGCGGCGGAGCGGAACACGATCGAGAACAACAAGGCGACCGCAAGCCACACACCGGCATAAATGACGGTCACGATCAAAAACAGAATACAGCGGCCGATCTCCTCGGCTCCGGGCGGGACGCCGATCAGCAAAAGTCCCAATCCCATCACCAGCAGCCATAGCGTGATCAGGCTGACCGCAAGCGTCGCAAGGCCGGCAAGGAACTTGCCGAACAGCAAAGCATCCCGATAAATCGGCTGCGCGAGAATCCGCGACATGGTGCGGCGGTTGTATTCGCCGTTGACCGCGTCGAAGCCCAAACCGATTGCCATCAGCGGTACAAGAAAAGAGATAAAGGACACGAACGACGGCAGCGGCTCACGCGATGTGGTGAACAGGCGAAGGAATAGGAACGGGTCCTCGGCAGTGGTGTCCTTGATCTGCTGGATGGCCCCATAGAGCGCGGCAAGCGCGACGAGGACTACCAGCCATTCGAGCACGCGCATGCGCACGCTGGTCAGGTGGTCCGACAGCTCTTTGAGCACCACGACGCCGACACCTTGAAAAGCGGAGCCCTCACGCCGCATCACGCGCTCCGTCTTTCATCGTCAACTCTTCATTGGGTCTAGTCTCGAAATAGCGGTTGTAGATGGCGTCGAGGCTCGGCTCTTGGACGCCGAGGTATCGCAGGCGCCCTTGCGAGCCGACCACTTCGACCGCGGCTTCCGGCCGCACGTCGCGATCGGCGTGCAGACGCAGCTTGCTGATGCCGGTGCGCTCGACGCCGCTCACCCCTGGTATGAGCGCGAGCCGCTCGGCCAGTCCCGCGCCATCGGCCTCGATGTCGACGACGAATCCGCCGCCGAGAACTTCGCGGCCGAGTTCGGCAACCGACCCCATCAGCGCAATCCGGCCGCCGCTAAACAGCGCGACGCGATCGCACACGCTCTGCACCCGCTCGAGTAAATGCGATGACAGCAGCACCGAGACGCCCTCCGCCTTAAAGGCGCGGATAATGGCGAGCAGTTCAGAGGTCGCATGCGGATCGAGCCCCGAAGTCGGCTCATCGAGAATGGCGATCTGCGCGCCCTTCATCAGGATTTCGGCAAGCCCGAGCCGTTGCCGCATGCCGCGCGAGAAGGTGCTCACGCGCTTGTCCGCGAATTCGGAAAGCCCGACGCGATTGAGACCGGCGGCGATCTTCTCTTCCCGCTCCGCCTTCTTAAACCCGATCAGCCGCGCGGTATAACGAAGATTATCCGCGGCCGTGAGTTGATCGTAAAAGCCGACCGCGTCGGGCAGATAACCAACCCTGCGCTTAACCGAGAGCGGCTCGCGCGCCGGATCGAACCCAAGGACGCGGATCTCTCCCTCGGAAATGTCGGTCAATCCGAGCATCATGAGAATAGTCGTCGTCTTACCGGCGCCATTCGGACCGAGCAGCCCGAATATTTCGCCGCGGCCGACACTGAAAGAGATGTGATCGACCGCGGTCGCGGCGCCGTATTTCTTGGTGAGGCCCTTGGCCTCGATGACAATCTCGCCGCTCATCGTCGGCCAAACCTCGCGACCGCGCCGACCATCACCAGCAGAGCGACGCCGATGATGCCGATGCCGGCAATCCCCCACATGGTCGAGGTCGTCACCGTGACGCGGAAGGTGGTGGACGCGGACTCGCCGCGCGCCGACGCACGGATCGTGGTCACATAATCGCCGGCGATCGCCTTTTCGGTCGGCGTGATTAGCGCTTGAACTTCTTTAGTTTCGCTGGGAGCGATGCGCTCCACCGTCTTTGGATCGAACGTGACTTTCCAGCCCGAGGGCGCCGAGCCACTGAGTTCGACCTCATCCGCCGGCGCCGTGCCGGTGTTGGTGATAACGACCGGCAGGCTGGTCTCTTTGCCGGCGGAGGCGTGGGTCGAAACGAGCCCCTCGCGTCCGCTGATATCGAGTTTGGGCTGTCCACTAATGTCGAGCGCGAGATCGGCGGTCGCCGCCGCGTCCTCGGCCGCGACGCGCGCGACTATTTTGTAGTTGCCGGCAGCAGCTGTAGTCGACGGCCGCACCTTCAACTTGACGTCCTTGGTTTGGCCGGCATCGACCGGCACGGCATTGAGCTCCTGGCTACCGTAATTCTCGGTAAAGGTCGCGTCGAAATTCTGCGGCGCTTGGGCGGACAGGCTGACGGTGAGTTTCTTGCCGCTGTCGTTCTTGATGCCGAGTTGATATTCGAAACTCGACTTCGATGTCCCGCGCAGTTCCGGAAGTTGCGGGGTCAGCGTGAGTTTGGCCGGAAGATCTTTGGCCAGCGTGACCTCGATTGGCAGTTCAGCTTTGGTGGCGCCGCCGCTCGCCGTGACCGTCAGGGTCTGCGTGCCGACGGCGGCGTTCTTTGGAACGTCGAGGCGCAGTTCAAGCGAAACGCTGGCGTTGGTCGCTGGCATCACGGCAGCGACCGGTTGTCCACCGCCCATGAGCGTTGCGGTCCAGCCGGCGGGAACGCCGCCAACCGATAAGGCGAGCCGTTCCGGCGCCACGTCATAATTGTGCAGGCGCAGATTAACAGTGGAGGTCTCACCCGGACGGAGCGTCACCGCTGGGTAATCGCTCATCAAATAAAGGCCTTTGACGTCCTTAGGGGCGTCCTCGGCTCGCGCAATGGGCGCAGCTACAGCCGCCGCGGCGGCAAAAACAAGGGCGGCGATAAAGCGGCATCGCATCGGCGTTGACTCCCGTTATGGAAAGTAGATCGGCTACCCTCACGCAGCCCGCGAATGGCATAGGCGAGGACATCTGCATTGTGGGCGCAAACGTGACAAAATCATGCACATAACCCCTTTGGCAAGGCCTGCGGTAGAGAGCCGCACTTCACGGTAAATTGCGCATGCGCGGCACTGCGGCGATCAGCGCGGGTCTTTTAGCCTTCCGGCGGAGAGCAGAAATCGAAGTTTTGCTGGCGCATCCTGGCGGGCCATTTTGGGCGAAGAAAGACGACGGCGTATGGACTATTCCCAAAGGCTTAATCGAGGGCGGCGGCGAGCCGTTGGCAACCGCGCGACGCGAATTCACCGAAGAAACAAATCTTGTTGCTGCGAGCGAACTCATCCCCCTCGCGCCGGTCAAACAAAAGAGTGGCAAGATCGTGCACGCCTGGGCTTTCGAAGCTGACTTCGATTTAGCGAAGTTTGCCAGCAACACGTTCGAGATCGAATGGCCGCCGAATTCGGGAAAGCGGAAAAGCTTTCCGGAGATCGACCGCGTCGGCTATTTCACGCTGTCCGCGGCGATGACTAAAATTCTCGCCTACCAGCAACCGCTACTTCTGGAATTGCAGAAGTGGATCGCTTCCTGATCTGATCTGGCGTGCCGGAACGGGCCGGCGTGTTGATACTATTCCCGCTTCACTTCCGGCCAGTCGACTTCGTCATGCGGCAGCACCGACGTCTCGCGCCGCGCCGCGTCTCGCCATTCGGTCCAAGCAGGCAGACCCATCATCGCGGCCATGTAAGCCCGCGCCGCGGGGCCGACTTCGACCGCGTAAGTATGGAAGCGCGAAACCACCGGCGCATACATCGCATCCGCGGCGCCGAATGCGCCGTAGAGGAACGGCCCGCCGACACCGAACCGATCACGGCTCTCGGTCCAGATGGATTGAATTCGCGCTGCATCCACCAAGGCGCCTGCATCAAGCGGCCGGCGAATGACGGGACGATGGATATTCATCGGCAGCAGGCCACGAAGCGACGAAAATCCACTGTGCATTTCGCTAGCGACGGCGCGCGCATGGGCGCGCGCGGCGGCTTCCCTGGGCCATAACCCCGCGGCCGGAAATCTTTCCGCCAAATATTCGAGGATCGCCAGCGACTCCCAGACACGGATTTCGCCGTCAATCAGCAGCGGCACCTTTCCGGCACCGCCGAGTGTCGCGAGCTTCGACTTGAAGTCAGCTGCGTCGAGCGGAAGCAGCGTTTCCTCAAATGCAATTCCGGCAACCTTCATGGCCAGCCAAGGACGGAACGACCACGATGAATAATTCTTGTTGCCGATGATGAGACGCAAAGCCATCGCACATCAATTCCATCAGGAGCGCGGCACGCGCAGCTACTGGAGTTGTATCAGCACCGCTATAAAGCTCGCGAAGAAAACCGCGCCGGCTGCGAACGTGACGCAAGTCAGGCGCGCGATCAATTCGCGCTGCTGCTCCTGCGCTTCGGCTTCGCCCGCGATATCGGCCGTTAAAGTTGCGACCGCTCCTGGCATTTCGATCGACAAGGCAGGTCCTTTCAGCAACTGCCATCGGCCGGGCTCGATGGCTCCCGGCCTGGCTGTGCACCAGAACGCGCGAATCACTTCGGACTTTGGGGATAATAACCGCAACCGGTCCCGGGCGGACGCCGGCGATGGCATTGACCAGCGGCGCGGCGACGATCAGGGACTGGGGAGAAGTTCGGTCGTCTTGCCGGTCAGCCGGTAGGCAAGAAGGCCAAGCCACTCGTGGAAAGCGGTGTCGGTCCGGTGCAGGCCGTCGGAGAGCAAACCAAACGGCCGGCCGAGATCGACCGGTCCGCGCGTGCGCCAATCGACTGGACAAGCCTCGACTGAAAAGCCGGCCAACCGGAAAGCCGCCATTGCGCGCGGCATGTGGTAAGCCGAGGTCACGAGTAGCCACCGCTCGCCGGGTTTCGGGTCGGCGACGCGGCGCGAATACTGAGCGTTTTCGATGGTATTGCGCGACTGGCCCTCGATGGCGATACGCACGGGGTCAACGCCAAGCGCCACCAGCTCTGTTTTTGCAAACGGCGCCTCGACGCCTCCGTCGAAAATGAGCGCGCTGCTGCCGCCGCTGACCACGATCCGCGCGTTCGGATAGCGCCGCGCGAGCTCCGCGGCGAACGTGACGCGCTCGGCCGTTTCCTCGATCGATATCGCGTTCCGCGCGGCCGACACCTCGGGTGAAATGACGCCCCCGAGGACAACCAGTCCGTCAGGCGGCCCGCGTGAGGGATCCCACTGCGGAAAGCGATCCTCCAATGGCACTATCAGCACATTGCCGAGCGGCGAATATCCGGCGATGGCGAGCAGCACAAGGCTGGTCACGACGAGCCAGCTCGCCAGCCTCGTCCATCGCGTGCACAACAGAATAAGACCGGCCAAGCCGATCGCCATGAAAATATTTGACGACCAGGCAAAAAAACCGAACGCCTTGGACAAGGTGAAAAACATCTATTCAGCTAGCGGTCGGATTCTGACATTGGCAAATCCACTCTACTAGCCGGCGCGATCACGATCGCGACTTTCGCCATGCGGCGTAGCGCGCTTTGGCCTCGTCGTTCGGCGGATAGAGGCCTGGAAGCTTCACGCCGTTCTCGACTTCGGAGAACACCCAGCTCTCGTACAATTCATGCTCGGCGCCTTCGCTCGCCACGTAGTCAACCATCGCCTGCGGAATGACGACCGCGCCGTCATCGTCGGCGACGATCACGTCACCGGGAAATACCGCGCACCCGCCGCAGCCGACCGGCTCCTGCCAGCCGGCAAAGGTCAGCTGATTGACGGAAGCCGGCGCCGCAACGCCGGCACACCAGACCGGCAACGCGCTCATCAGGACGCCCGCCCGGTCGCGTACCGCCCCATCGGTTACGAGCGCCGCGACGTCGCGCTTTTTCATTCTGGCGCAAAGGATATCGCCGAATATCCCGGCGCCGATCGCGCCCATGGCGTCAGCAACGACGACGGAGCCTTCTGGCATTTCTTCGACCGCGGCGCGGGTCGAGACCGGGTTACCCCAGCTTTCGATGGTGGCGACATCCTCACGCACCGGTACGAAGCGAAGCGTAAATGCCCGCCCGACGATGCGGCTTCCCGCCGGTCCGATCGGTTTTGGACCATTCATCCAGCAGCGCCGGATGCCTTTGCGCAACAACATGGTGGTGATTGTTGCTGTCGTCACCTTGCGCAGAATTTCAAACACTGCGTCGCTCATCGCCGCGCCTCAATAGATCAAAATTTTCTCAACCAGTCGCCGATGCGGCGCACGGCTTCGTGCATCTCTTCACCAGAGCCGGCATAGCATAAGCGCAGGAAGTTCTGGCCGCGCGCTGGGTCGAAATCGACGCCCGGAGTGGCGGCAACGCCCGCCTCCTCCAACATGCGTTTGGCAAATGCAAAACTATCGCTCGAGAAGCGCGACACGTCGGCGTAGAGATAGAATGCGCCGTCCGCCGGCAAAAACGATGTGAGTCCGGCCTGCGGCAATCCCTCGAGCAGGATGCGCCGGTTCTCCTCGTAGCCGCGGCGCACGTTTTCGAGCTTAGCACGGTCATCGAAGGCGGCCGTGGCGGCGATTTGCGCGAGCGTCGGCACCGAGATCGCCAGGTTTTGCTGCAAACGCTCCACGGCTCGCACCAATGACTCCGGCACGATCATCCAGCCGATCCGCCATCCGGTCATGCAGAAATATTTGGAAAAGGAATTCACGATAATCGCGCGCGACGAGAAGCGCGCTGCACAATCGGCACGGAAGGCATAATCGAGGCCATGATAAATCTCGTCGGAGATCACGATAATTCCCGCATCCTCGGCCCCGCGGATCACATTCTCGAGCACCGCCGCGTCCATCATGGTGCCGGTCGGATTAGCGGGCGAAGCTAATATGACCGCTTTGAGTGGCTGCGCACGGTGCGCTTCGAGCAAAGTTTCGCCGGTAATGGCCCAGCGCGTCGCTGCCGTTGTCGCAATCCCAACCGGTTCGCAACCGAGCGCGCTAAGGATGTGGCGATACGGCGGATAGCCGGGCAGCGCGATCGCCACCCGATCCCCCGCTTCGAACGCCGCTAGAAACGCCAGCATGAAGGCCGCCGAGGAACCGGTCGTGACCACGACACGGTCGGGATCGATATCGAGCCCGTGCCATTCGGCATAGGCGCGCGCAATGCGCTGGCGCAGCGGCGCCATGCCAAGCGTCTCGGTATAGCCCAAGGCGGACGTGGACAGGGCGGCGCGGGCGGCGGCGATAGCGCTCGGAGGCGCCCCGACTGCGGGCTGGCCTACCTCCATGTGGATGATGCGGCGGCCCTGCGTCTCGAGCCGGGCTGCCGCGGCCACGACGTCCATCACCATGAACGGCGGCACATTACCGCGTGCGGATGGTTGGATAAGCTGCCGCGCCCGTTCAAGCATGATCGTACCTAAAGGCAGTACCGATGAGGCGGAACCGCCCCGCTGCTGCCGTATTCGCCATGCGAATGCTAGAATCAAAGACCACTGGCAAGTATATAGTGGTCGTGGAGCTTCGGATTTGACATTCGCTTCTGCAGTTCGCGGCAAAGTTGGTAGCGAATGTCAAATCCGCTCCACAAGCAAGATGCAGGCGAAGAGACCAGTATCGCGCGCCGCGGCGCTTATTACGGCGGCTGCCGTGGCGATCGCCGCCGGGCCGGCGCGCGCGCAGACGGCCGGGATCCCGGTCATCCGCGACGCCGAAATCGAGCAGCTCCTTCGCGAATACACCGCGCCTATTATGCGCGTCGCCGGACTGACGCAGCAAAACATTCACATCGTCATCATCAACGAGAAATCCTTCAACGCGTTTGTCATGGACGCGCACCGGATTTTCGTTAATTCGGGCGCTCTGATGCAGGCGACCGCGCCCAACCAGCTCATCGGCGTCTTCGCCCACGAGACCGGGCACATCGTCGGCGGTCACCTGTCAAAAATGCGCCAAGAGCTCGCTACTGCGCAGACTGCCGCTATCGTCGCCATGCTGCTGGGCGCCGGCGCCTTAGCCGTGGGCGCGAAGTCCGGCAGCTATGACATGGCCAATGTCGGCATGGCGGCCATGAACGCACCGCAATCATACCTGCAGCACACCTTGCTCGCCTATCAGCGGGCACAGGAAGAACAAGCTGACCGCGCCGGCGTCCGCTTTCTGACCATGACTGGTCAATCGGCGAAAGGCATGTACGACACGTTCAAGCGATTCGCCGACGAGATGATGTTCACGTCGGCTTACATCGATCCGTACGTCCAAAACCATCCCATGCCGACCGAACGCATGGCGGCACTCGCCGAATTGGTCAAAACGCCCTATTGGGACAAAAAAGACCCGGCGGAGCTGCAGTTCCGCCATGACATGATGCGCGCCAAGCTCTACGGCTTTACCGAGCGAGCGGACGTTGTTTCGCGGCATTATCCAGCGTCCGACACCAGCCTGCCGGCGCGTTACGCCCACGCCATCACAAGCTACCGCTTCGGCGACGTTCGTTCAGCGCTGACCCAGATTGAAGGCCTCATTCAGGCCAAGCCCAACTATCCTTATTTTTACGAACTCGAAGGCCAGGCCTTGCTGGAGGCCGGGCATCCCGCCGACGCCATCGCGCCGTTGCGCCATGCCGCAGAGCTCGCGCCCAATCCGGCGCTCATCCAGATATTGCTGGCGCAGGCCATGATCGCTACCAACAATCCGAAAACGGCGGAGCAGGCGGTGCCGCTATTGCGGGCCGCCTTGGTCAAAGAACCCGAATCGTCGGACGCCTATGAGCAACTCGCCATGGCCTACGGCCACAATAGCAACTTTGCCGAGGCCGATCTCGCGTCGGCGGAAGCCGCTTTCGCCCGCGGCGACAACAAGACCGCACGCGAACTCGCCGCGCGGGCAAAAACGCGATTCGCGGTCGGATCGCCCGGTTGGGTAAAGGCCGACGACATCGTCGCTTTCAACAAAGGAAAAAGCCCGCTCCTCTTCGGTCAATAATTCCAAAAAAGGACAATGCTAATGACATCGAGATTTCGCGCCCCGACTTTGCTCGCCGCCGCAATAATGCTGGCGCTGCCGGCCGCCACGCCGACGCGGGCGCAAACGTTTTCCGCCGACCAAAAGCAGGAAATCGAGGGGATCGTCAAAAACTATTTGCTGCAACATCCCGAGGTCATGCAGGACGTCATGGCCGAGCTGGAAAAGCATCAGAAGGCGGCGGAAGCGGAGAAGAACCGCGCCGCCGTGGCTGAAAATAACGCCACCATTTTTAGTTCTCCGCACCAGGTCGTGCTCGGCAATCCGCAAGGCAACGTCACTATGGTCGAGTTCTTCGACTACAATTGCGGGTACTGCAAACACGCGTTGTCTGACATGCTCACGTTGTTGAAGACCGATCCAAATCTGAAATTCGTGCTCAAGGAATTTCCGGTTCTGGGCGAGGGCTCGGTCGAGGCGGCGCACGTCGCGGTAGCCGCGCGCATGCAGGACGCTACTGGAAAAAAATACATTGAATTTCACCAAAAGCTGCTGGGCGGCCGCGGACCGGCCGACAAGGCCCGTGCCCTCGCCGCCGCCAAGGAAGTCGGCTTCGATATGGCTCGGATCGAGAAGGATATGGGCAGCGACGAGGTAAAAAAGACTATCGACGAGAACTTGAAGCTCGCCGATCTCATCGGCGTTAACGGCACGCCAAGCTACGTGGTCGGCGAGGAGGTCGTCGTCGGCGCTGTTGGTCTCGACGCGCTCAAGGAGAAGATCGCGGCCGAGCGGAAATAGCCGGCCCGCGCCTCTCCGGTCGGCGCGCCAGCTGTCTAACCCGGTGTTTCGGCGAGCCGCAGGCTTCCCCTTTGGGGGTCCCTTCCCTATAAACGGGCCGCCGCAGCGAGGAGCCCGGGCGAAGCTCGCGAATGTCGAAGACGATCTATATTCTGAACGGACCGAACTTAAATCTGCTCGGCGCGCGGCAGCCTGAGATTTATGGACGGGCGACGCTTGCCGATGTCGAGAAGCTCTGCCGCGCGGCGGGAGATCAGCACGGCGTGGCCGTCGAGTTTCGCCAGTCCAACCACGAAGGTCAGATCATCGACTGGATCCAGGAAGCGCGCGCTCAGAAAGCGGCCGGGCTGATCATTAACCCCGCCGGCTACACGCACACGTCGGTGGCCATCCTCGACGCTCTTCTCACGCTCGAGGCGCCTATTATCGAGGTCCATATCAGCGACATTCGCACGCGCGAACCGTTTCGGCGCCATTCTTACGTTTCTCAAGTCGCGCGGACGGTAATTTCCGGTGAGGGCATCGACGGCTATACACGCGCCGTCGGCGAGCTCGCGGCAATGATCGGCGCCAAAACCCGTGCAAAGGTGTGATAGTGGCGCGCAGTTCCGGCTCCCCCCCGAAAACGCATGCCATTGACCGCGATGCCATTCGCGAGCTGGCGCGGCTGTTGGATGAAACCGGCCTCACCGAGATCGAGCTGCAACGCGACGGCGTTCTGATCCGCGTGGCCCGAAATCTGACCGCACGAATGCAACCGTCGCCCGTGCCGGGCGCCACCGTCGTCGACGCCAAAACCCCCTCGCCTGTTCCCGTTGAGCCGCATCCGGGACTCATTGTGTCGCCGATGGTCGGTACGGCTTATCTCGGTCCCTCGCCGGGCGCGCGCCCTTTTGTCGACGTTGGAAGCGAAGTGAAAGCCGGCGAAACATTGATGATCATCGAAGCGATGAAAACCATGAACCAGATTCCCGCTCCGCGCCCGGGGAAAGTCATTCAAATCTTGATCGAGGATGGCCAGCCGGTCGAATACAGCGAGCCGCTGATGATCATCGAGTGAGATGTTCGACAAAATCCTGATCGCCAACCGTGGTGAAATCGCGCTGCGCATCCTGCGGGCGTGCAAGGAACTCGGCATTCCAACGGTAGCGGTTCATTCGACGGCGGACGCCGACGCCATGCATGTGCGGCTCGCCGACGAAAGCGTCTGCATCGGCCCGCCGCCCGCGATCGACAGCTACCTCAATATTCCGGCGCTGCTCGCCGCCTGCGAAATAACCGGGGCCGACGCGGTTCATCCGGGCTACGGATTTCTGGCCGAGAACGCCCGCTTCGCGGAAATCCTCGGCGAACACAACGTGCACTTTATCGGCCCGCGTCCCGAACAAATCCGGCTTATGGGCGACAAAGTGGCCGCCAGGCGCGCAGCCAAGGATCTCGGGATTCCGATTGTGCCGGGATCGGACGGAAACGTTGGCTCCGACGCGGAGGTCGAGCGGCTGGCGCGCGAACTGGGATTCCCCCTGCTCTTAAAGGCCGCAGCCGGCGGCGGCGGTCGCGGCATGAAACTGGTTCGCGCGGCAGATGAGCTTCCGATCGCACTGAGCATGACGCGCGCCGAGGCGAAAGCCGCGTTCGGCGATGATGCGCTTTACGTGGAACGCTATCTGGAGAAACCGCGTCACATCGAAGTGCAAATTCTCGGCGACGGCAAAGGCCACGTCATCCATTTGGGCGAGCGCGACTGTTCGCTGCAACGCCGTCACCAAAAAATCTTGGAGGAAGGCCCCTCGCCTGCGCTCAACAGCGCGGCCCGCGATCAGATTTGCGAAACGGCCGCGCGGGCGATGCGCACCATAAAATATCTAGGCGCCGGCACGATCGAGTTCCTCTACGAGGATGGCAAATTCAGTTTTATTGAAATGAACACCCGCATCCAGGTCGAGCATCCGGTCACGGAAATGATCACCGATATCGACCTGGTGGCCGAGCAAATTCGCGTTGCGGCCAATGGCGATCTTTCGCTCAAGCAGAGCGACGTGAAGTTTCACGGTCATGCCATCGAGTGCCGCATCAATGCGGAAAATCCGGTGTCGTTCCGGCCGTCTCCCGGCAAGCTCGTCCACTATCATCCGCCGGGCGGTCTTGGCGTGCGGATCGATTCGGCGGCCTATCAGGGCTACACGATTCCGCCGTATTACGATTCACTGGTCGGAAAACTCATCGTCCACGGCAAGACGCGCGACGAATGCTTGATGCGCCTGCATCGCGCGCTCGACGAGTTCGTGGTCGACGGCATTGAAACGACACTGCCGCTATTCCGCGCGTTGGCGCGCGAAACCGAATTTATTGACGGCGATTACCACATCCATTGGCTGGAAGAGTTTCTGGCCCGCGGCGCTGCCGAGCAATAAGTCAGGCGTGCAGGCGTTGGGTCGCAGCTTTCGCGGCGTCGGCAAGGATACGACCCAGCATTTCCGGGGCATAGGGTTTGGCGACGAACACCGCGCCTGGCACCTGCAGGTCCGCATCCAGGGTATCGATGCGGCCCGACGCATAGACCACCGGCAGATCCGGAAACAGCTCGCGGGCGCGATGCGCAAGCGTCAAGCCGTCAACACCGCCGGCCAGATTGATGTCGGTGAACAATACGTCAACGGCTGCGGAGGTGAGTTGCCGCAACGCTTCCGCCGCATTGCTCACCGCGCGAACGGCAAACCCCTGCTCGGCGAGAGACTCGGAGACCCATTCGCTGATCAAAAATTCATCTTCGACCAGCAAGACGCGGAGCGG
>Ga0209380_10000385_pt1 | contig 31070 bp, 28 predicted proteins | sample HubBroMetageWFT6_FD_188347 | JGI IMG/M metagenome (GOLD analysis project Ga0209380, IMG submission 188347) | Warmed and freeze-thawed soil microbial communities from the Hubbard Brook experimental Forest, New Hampshire - Hubbard Brook CCASE Soil... | ecosystem: Environmental > Terrestrial >... | reverse complement strand
AGTTGGGCTCCAGGACATAGTCGCAGTCACCTGGACTCGGCGGCTGAGCTCGGCTGTTCGGATCAAAACTTTTTAGGCCACCGCACGCATCGCTTTTTGGCTATTGCGCAGTGGTCGATCAGAACAGATCTCGCTCGAGAAAATGGGCTGAGAAGCAAGAAAAACTCCAGCCGAAGGAGACGACTTCTCCCTTCAGGCTTATCGGGAGTGATTCGGAATGGCCGACGGAGCTTGCTAGACCGCAAAGCACGCGCGAATATTCGGACTACGGCTTTTGGAATGGTGTTAAGGGTGGGGTACTTCGAGGGGCCTTTCACGGTGTAATAATACCCAGTCACCGTTTTCTATTAATGCTTCGTTACCAACGTTCCTCACACAATCGAACGCGTTCTGGTAATCGTAGTGTTCCAGAAACTTTCCAAGAAGATCTGACGCACGACCAAATAGCGAGGCCATGCGATTGTATTGCTTGGCGTGCTCGGCGTAAGCCATTCGGTTGTTGAAGTGGTGCAGAAGCGCTGCGGCGGCCAGCGTTGCTTCCAGTAGGATGGTGAGGCAATCGAAACGAGATTTATCGTTCCGGAGAATAAATAGCGCACCGTCCACTACCGCCACGCCTCCAATGCAAATCCACCCGAAAAGGTCAAAGAGTTCGTTCTGGTTGAGGTTACGCTTGGCGGCGCGGACGAAATATCGGAGCTGGTCATCGATCCAATACTTGCGTACGAATCCTAGCCGGTTCCTCTGATCCTCACTCTCCATCGAGCCCATGGTTCTATGTTCCTCGTGACCCTCGGCAACATTCCAGCCTCGAAATCCGTTGCGAATCCAATCCAGTTCCGATCGCAGCTTGCCCAGATAGTGGTCCGCCACCGAGTCTTTAATTCCGGCCAGTTTCCAGAAGAACTTGACCCGCAGTCCCTCCGCGACCGCTCGATAATCCTCATGCTTAGAGTCCCAAGCCTTCATGTCTGATAACGTCTTGAGACAAACAACTCCGATTAACAGGCCCAACGAAACTTTCCAATAACGTGGCGAATGCTCCGGCAGGTGCACGAAGAGCAAGAAGGATAAAAACGAAAAGAACGTTAAGAGATGCAACAATACTTGAGCCCCTAGCCAGTTTTGCCGGAAGCTGATCGCCAGGGCGTCAGCCACGGCGTAACGATTTAGGGCTTGTGCCATTCCAGGAGGTAGCTGGTCCTCTCGCATGCCTTGCAAAAGATAATTTTTACTTTTTTTGATATCTCTTGCGAGAGCACGATCAGTGGGGATGATAGATCTGTTGAATTCATCCAAGCGAGCGAACATTTTCGAGTAATACTTTTCTGCTTGGTCGTCGTTCCCCTGGAACACTCTAGGATAAAGCTTCCGCAGATTCAGAACTTTGCCTTGGGGATATGGGTTTTTGAGCCGCGGGGTAAGAATGTGATAGACGGGAAATCCTTCTGGAGCTTCGAGCGCACGAGCGCTCGATCCAGGCACTCCTTCCCGCTGAAAGTTGACCACAGAAGCCGTACCGCCAACGCGGTCAGAGTCCACGCCATCCCATAGGGCGATCAGAATCTGGCTTTGCTGCGCGATGTACTTGCCGATGAGTTCATATTGCCGATCTCGGGCTGGACCCGGTTGCGCGATCGTTTCATACGTATTACCATCCGCGAGCCCCAACTCGAATTTTGTCTCTGCTGCGGCAAGTAGAGCATGGAATTCCTCACGAGAGCTTCTGGTCAACGCCACTGTTGCCAACGGCGTTTCAAGCACCGTAAGACGGTCAAAATCTAGTTCGTACAGCTCGATTGGCATGGGAATAGGAACGACCAGGCGAACTTTGACTTGAGCATCTAGGGAAAGGGCTACCTCGGCCGCCAAGCGGTCGGCGCCTTCGGCAAGAGCAGTCACTAGGATCAGAGGAGTCGCTGCGTAGTCCTCGTGTAGCTTGAGAAAAACTTTCTTCAGTTTGTGTTCGAGGCACTTGCGGTCCTCTTCGCGGATGTCGCGATGCCCAGTAATGCCGATAACAAGGGGAGCCAGAACCTGCGCGCAATCGAAACCGGCTATTTTCGTCTTAGTCAATTCTTAGCCCTGCAATTCGGTAATCCCAAGATCGTCTGGGCCGATTCGAGATGGGGTTTCCCCCATTCGCGCACATCTTAGGTTGCGCCAGGAAGCAAGTCAACGAAGAGGGACGAAGAGGGAGAACACGGAGAGGGAGGACCGTCCTCCGCACTCCCCACTGCATACATCGGTCCCCGTTCTGTGCCGGGAGACGTTGCGCGCTGAAACACCTCCGTTCGAACGGCTTCTGCCGCTCTACCCCAGGGGCTCTCGCTCCGGACCGGGTTTTTCTGTCCCGCTCCATCCTGACATGCCACCCTCTACGACCCCGGGGAGATCGCAACCGGTTTGTTTCAGTCCATGCGGTTCCGACATAGGCCTTCTCCATGTTATGAGTAGCTCGGCTCTCCCTCTCTTCTCTGCATTTACTCGATGCAGCGCGAGGACTTAGAACCGAACGTACCTTTCGGTGACGTTGACAGTCTGTTCTTTGGGAATTCCGATGTAGTAAACATATGCGATAGAACCATCCGTGTCGAGAATCGGTGCGCCTGTGCCCGTTCCGGCGTCGCAAGGGTTCGGAGGGGAGGCCACACTATACGCAAGTCCGCCGCGCGCGTAATTCACAGCGTTGGTCGGAATTCCATCAGCCTGGAGCATCAAACCATAGGGGTCATTTCCAGTAAAACTGTCGAAGGACACCCACGCAAAGGCGCTTTCGTCTGTAGAGTCTAAGTTCTGGGAGAAACCATCGGCGTTTGCATTGTCCGGATCTGAGTCGGCCCAGCGCACCAAGTACGCTTCCTTTATCGTGGCGGAATTGTTCTTTAGTTGCATTTCAACCTTGGCGTATGGCGGTGTGCCCGCAACGAGGCTGATAGTCTGGGCAAGAGTAAAGAGATTGTCGGAGGTAGTGCGCTCGATCTTTACGATTGTTTTGGTTTGCGCAAGTAAGACGGGCGCATTCCAGTTCGAGGTGGCCCCATAATCTGCATAGTCGGAATACGGAGTGTAGGTAGATTCGTCGCAGATGCCGTAACCTTCGCCGATGGCGCCCTGTCGGATCTGTTCGACTCCCTCAGGGCTTTGAAACTCAGTGATGTTTCCGTTTACGGTGACGCAGAATTGCAGGTAAGCGGTGCCCGTTCCAGAGGTGAAGGTGTAGGCGCAGTCACTCGTAGCGCCGCTTGGCACCGCGTCGTCTTTTAGTTTTTGCTGTGCTGCGGCTTGGGCTGCGATTTTCTGCAAGGAATTGGCGGGTTGTCCTGTAAGGTGAAGCTGGTCGCGAAGGTCATGTGTTGCTTGCTGAGCTGGCGTGGATGCTGCGAACCATGAAAAAACTGCCAAGCAAGCTGCTGAAAGGGCCCCTGTCGTTAACTTCATTTCTCTTTCTCCTTTTTCTCTCTACTACACTGTGGATTTACCCTTCCCAAAGGGCCGTTCTTTGCATCGGGGCTGGCCCACTTCGGAAATCAACTTTAAATTGACGTTCGCTCATGTACCGGGCCCGCGATGCAGGCACACTTTCGCAGGAGGAGAGACAGAAAGTCCTTAAGGAACGCCAAAGGTTTTCCAAGTTATTTCCAAAGGGCAGAGTTTGCTGTTAGGAGCTCTTTGTCAGCTGGAAGAGGGCGTCTGCGAGCAAACGACGCCCATGCCGCCGGCGCCAACCATTGCTATGATTTGCAGAGCGGAAACCGCCTTCTGTTCGACATGAGATGCGCGCTTCCGCCATTGCAACAAATCCAAACAGCGGACGCAGCAGACCTCGAATTTCTCGGCGTTTTTTTGAATTTTTAATCTGAATTATGTTGCTGCAATCACTTCGTATGGCCTCATCATTTCGTTGTCTTCGTGTTCCAGTATGTGGCAGTGCCAAACGTAGCGTCCCGCGTAACCTTCAAAATGAACGATGATGCGCGTCACCATACCCGGCTGCGCGCGCACAGTGTCCTTCCACCCCGCTTCGGAAGCGTCTGGGGCAACGGGATCTCCCGTAAATCTCAACCCCCGCTTACTCATGTATGAAGCCATGTCGAATCGCCGCCTATCCAGTATTTGAAATCGCACCAGATGAAGATGAATCGGATGGGAATCATCGGTCGGGTTGACCAGCGTCCAAATCTCGGTCGTGTTCAGCACAGGCTTTTCGGTAACAGGCTGGTGCCAATAGGTCCCGTTCAAGAGCATGAGAACGGGCTCCGCCACGCGATATTGATATTCGTCGAGAGAAAGTAGCCGCGTCTTCACCGCTTGCGATTCCAGTATCTTCGGAACTGACCGCAAAGCCGCCGGCAGCGAACTCGTTTCGTTCGCTTTGTCAGTTGAAACTCGGAACTGCATGATCGCGAAGGCGTCACTCTTCAGAATCATCTTCTCGCCGCGATGCTCGCTGAAGTCCGCAATCAAATCCAGGCGCTCGCCTGGCGCAATCATCAACGCTTTCAGCGAAACTGGCGAGGGCAATAGCCCCTGGTCCGTTCCTATCTGGTAAAAAGACGCTCCGTTCTCGAAGGACAAATGGTAGAAGCGCGCATTCGAACCGTTCAACACGCGAAACCGATATTTGCGCGCCGCTACCTCAAGGTACGGAGAAAGTTTTCCATTCACAAGAATCCCGTCGCCGAAAAGCTCAGGTACCCATGGCGCATTCGGCTTGTCCGACACGGGATAAAAAAGTTGGCCTTCCGGCGTAAACAGGCGATCGGAAATCACGAGCGGAACCTCGAATTTACCCGCGGCCAGATTCAACGAATCCTCACCGCGGTCGCGAATCAAATACACACCAAACAGTCCCGCATAAATATTCAGTCGGTTAATTCCCATCGCGTGGTCGTGGTACCACAACATGGCCGCATCCTGTTTATTGGGGTAGTGATGCACGACCGACTTCCCCGCAGCAATCCAATCCTCCGGAAAACCGTCGCTGTCAGGCGCCACTTTTCCGCCGTGAAGATGCACCACGGTCCTCACTTCGGGCTGGTCTTTCCCTGCTCCGCCGAGGTTGTGATCAATAGGTAGAAAATGTTTCTCGGGAAGCTCGTTCACCCACTCCACCATAATTTCCTGTCCGCTGCGAACATCAAACGTCGGCCCCGGGAATCCCGCGCCAAAACCCCACATGCGCGTGGGCTTCAGGTCGCGATGGACTTTCATTTCAAAGGCGCGCATGGCCATCCGGTAGTACGGCACCTTTGCCGACAGATTCGCCGAGCTTCCTCCGTATTCAGATGGTTGCGCAGTTGGCGGGATCGGAAGAGGGTCGACGAACTTGGCCAAAGAACTCGTGTTGAGAGTTGCAGCCTCAACTTCCGGCGCTTGAGCGAACGCGGCCCGAGGGTTCATCAATAACGCTGTGGTGGCCAAACTCGAATGGTGTAGGAATTTACGTCGTGTGATCACGCAGCTTCCTGAAGTTGCGAAAGATAACACGTAAAGACAACCAAGGCACGTGCGGCGCATTGCCACACGTGCCTTGGTCGCTCGTCGTAGGAGAACGCTCTAATACATATTTCTCTACTTTACTTCGCGGACGGATATTCCACTTCCCCAGTCTTATCGTTCAGAATAAACAACTCATCGCTCGGTACCTGCTTGAAGTCGAACATCTGGCTGATCGAGTTTGCGATGCCGTCGAACGAACCCTGTCCGAGGCGCTCTCCGCCCAGCCAATTGTCCTCCATGAACCGAACGGTCGAACTCTGATCCGTCATGGTGTGATCAACGAAGTTGTGTCGCGCCCACGGCGAAATAACCAAATAAGGCAACCGCGGCCCATACCCGCAACGGCCTTGCGCGTGAAGTGTGTTCGGGTTGATGCCGGGCAGCGCGGTTACTCCGGTTCCACAAGCTCCCGGACCAGTCAACGCGTCGTCTGCCGTAGCCGAAGTGTTCACGATTTGCCCCAGTTGGTGATCGTACCAACCGTCGGAGTCGTCATAGTTGATAACCACGGCCGTACTTGACCATTCCGGTTGGCTTTGCAGGAAATTAATCACGTCCACGATGAATTTCTGCTCATCCAGCGGGTCCGAGTAGCCTGCATGCCCGTCCTGATATCCGGGCGCCTTCAAGAAGCTTACCGCCGGAAAGTTACCGCCTTGCACTGCGGCGTAGAAATCCAGCGTGTCATACTGGTGATTTGCGCCATCCGTTTGTCCGATGGCAGCAATCGAACTAGGACGCACGTGTGTCGGGTTTGCAGTGGAAGGATAATACTGGAACGGTTGATGGTGTGGAATGTAATCGTTTTTGAGCATCCCGGTGATCGCCGAAGTTGTCTTTCGACCGCAGCCCGTGGTTCCATTTGGATTTACGATGCTGAGGTTAAAACCACCTTCAAAGAACCCCCAGGTCACGCCTGCCGTGTTCAGCAGGTTGCCGATATTCTGGCCGCCCATTTGAACCGTCTCGCCGGTTGTTGTGGAGCAAACATCTCCCACCGGATCGGCGTCGCTAATCAGCGTGAGGCCGCCGTTTCCGTCGCCCACAACTGAGCCTGTGCCGTTGTTATTTTCCGTCACTCCATTCGTCTGTCCGGAAACCAGATTCAGCGCTCCCGGTGTGGAAGGACCAAAGTTCGTATCGTAGGAGTTGTCGCTCATGGCGTAGTGCTGTGCATAGTTCCACAGTGCCGTAACAGTATTTCCGTCGTAGTAGCCCATCACCAAGCCGGTGGTGTCCGCGATTGGCGGTGCGCCGGGAGGCGGGCCGGAGGTTCCGGTGTTGGCCGGGAACAGATCCATTAAGCCGCCATCGAAAGCCAATTGCTCCGGAGTGTAATCGTGATCCTGGTCGTTGGTCGCGGCTTGCGAACGATCTAAACGGAACGGGTTAGTTGCGCCAGCGCCGTTTGCCGGATTCAAGTTGGGATTGCTATTCAACAACGCGTTCGTGAACCCGTTGATTGTGGGTGTCCCCGCTGCCGCGTGAAACCCCGGCTCTCCCGATGGGTTGGCTGCCACCGGATAGGTTCCAAAATAATGGTCGAATGAAACGTTCTCTTGAAAAATAATGACGAGGTGCTTGATCGGCGTAGCGGTCTTCAGGCTCTTGGCGGGTGGCGGCGGTGCAGCGCCCAGCATCCCGGGGTTGAGCAACATCCCCGCAAGTAATGTGGCACAAACTCTGCGCATATTTTCAAATCCTACATTTGGCTTCGTGACCTGTCGGAGGCCCCGGATAGCCTCCACGCACGAGCGCAGGAAGCGTAGAAGCGCAAGGTTACGGCACAGTTAATCGGCCGTTTCGTCGACGTGAACTTCTGTAACATTTCAGTCTGTTGGAAAGTAATAGGGAACAGATAGTGGCGGTTAACAGGATGTGGTTACTTAAAGATAAAACGGCAACGCACGGAATGCCGTATGGACTTCGTCTTCGGATTATTCCTTCTTTTCCGACATGGTGAAGTTTACTTCGCTGGACTGCCCGGGCTTTACGTCCACCTTTTTAGCCCAAGTTGACGGCGCGCTGTAAATCGGTCGCTTTACTTCGGTTTGTGCCCCGACGTCCAGCACTTTAGCTTCGGAAAGAATTTGCCAGCCTTCGTGCCAGGCCACAATTTCGTAATCTCCTGGCGGAACGTCCGTGAGCTTGAAGAATCCGTGTTCGTCGGTGACGGCATAGTACGGATGTTTCACCACGATTACGTTTGCGTTCATCCACACGTGGCCGGCGTTGCATTTTAATTCCACCACGCCATTGCGCGGCAGCGATATCGGGATGTAGTGGTTTTGAAACGGAAACGGAATGTTGTTGGAAGCTGCGCCGGTCATCTGCACCGTGTGCAACACGGGATCGCTGTTCTTGATCTGCAATTTTCCGCCCTGCGGCACCAGCATGATGTGCGGAACGTAGCGGCAGGTTTTCTGATCGAGGTGGTCGCGAGCGTCGGGCAGATCCATAGCCTTGCCCTTGGTGACGTCTCTTAGAAACACGACTGTATTCGCCACGCCGCCGTCGGAATCAATTTCTAAGCGTTCAAGGTCGCGAACTTTCAGAGAATCCGGGTCGCAGAGTTCAGCATTTTTCGTGACGGGCAGTTTCGGAATCTTGGGAATGGGGCCGGTCCATTTTACGATGCCGGTGATGGTGCCGCCGTTTTCAACGGTAACCGCGGTGTAGTCGCTCTGGGCTTGCGCTTTTCCCGCGTGGCAGAAGGTCAACAGAAGAAGCGCGCTTGCGTATTTAATGAATCGAAACTTTTTCACAATTCTCATATCAACCTCGCAGAGGACTTTTGCACGACTATCCCCGGGAACTATCCCACCGGCAAAAATTTCCTATCGAATACGGGAGCCGACTTAACTTTTTTGAGGTCCGGCGCTTGCCTGGGCCTTCGACTTGAGGTTTTCGTCCTGCGAAATTCGGATCTGGAATGGCGCCTATAGGTATGGACGACGCACTCAAGCTTGCGCCAAGAATCTCCCCACGTTAAACGATACCCTCTTCAGAAAAGGACGGACGAACTCGTTGCGGGCGCTTTGTCTTATCGGTATATGATTCTTTGGATTCGGCCGGAAGTTCAAGAAACGGAGTTTCAGTGCGTGGTCGTGGGCACGGATCTTAGGTAAGCGATGATGTCCATGGCATCCTGATGATTTAAATGGTAGATATGCATCGGCGGACGGATGATCTCACCGTTCGGCCCCTGTCCCTTCTCCAGAATCTTCTCGCCGTCTTTGTCTGTGTAAGCAGCAAAGCCCGCCAGGGCTGGCGCCTGTTGCGCCCAGTTTTGGTCCGGGTGCACTGGAACGATCCACACCGGCGCGCCTTGTAACGCTCGAGAATTGTCCAGGTTGCCGCGCGCGTCGCGAGGTGTATGGCATTCCGTACAGCGCGCAACTTCTTCCGTTAAATATTTCCCCCGCTTGAGCCGAGTTTGATTTGGCGTTGTGCTAGCTGCGGCAGACTGCTTAGGAGTTTGCGTTGCTCGGGTTGAGGCGATCACTGCTCCCGCAAACAAAATAAATGCGATGAGGCACAAACTAGAAGTAGTTCTCATTTGATTTTAGTAGCACTTTTTGCGGGACGCGTCCAGCAAATCATTCGCATGCACGCAAACCGGCGACGCAGGTTCAGGGCGTCTTACGTATCCAAATGCGTGTAAAATGCCAGCGCTTATTTGTCGTCACTTGCACGGAAGGAGATTTGTGCGGAAGCAAATAATCTACCTCGCAAGCGTGTCTTTGCTTTTTGCAACCGGGGCGTTTGGGCAAAGCGTTGCGGCGCCGGGCGCCTCGACCCAAGTGGTGGCGATCAAAGCCGGGCGGCTGATTGATGTGGAAGGAGGGAAAGAGCTCAGCAATCAGGTGATCTTGATCCGCGGGAATCGCATCGATGCGGTCGGCGCGCAGTTGAATATTCCGGCGGATGCGAAAGTGATCGATTTATCCGGGATGACCGTGCTGCCCGGCCTGATTGATTGCCACACTCATCTAGCCGACGGAGCTCGTGACGGTGGAGATCCGCTTACTTATCTTAAGAAAACTGCGGCTGAAGTGGCGCTTGAGTCCGTGCCCAATGCGCGCCTCACGCTGGAATCCGGATTTACCACGGTTCGCGATGTGGGCGTCTATCGCGCGCTGGGCGATGTCGCGTTGCGCGACGCGATCGCTCGCGACGATATTCCAGGGCCGCGCATGTATGTCGCTGGCGCGTACGTAACAATTTCCGGAGGCGCGGGGTCGTTAAGTGGATTTGCGCCGGATATCGTGTTGCCGTGGGATTTGCATTACGGTGAAGCGAATAGTCCGTGGGAAGTTCGCGCCGTAATTCGGAAGCTGGCGAATGATGGCGTGGACCACATCAAGATTCTTTCGTCCGGCGCGGTGCTGGCGCACGGCAGCAATCCCCATTCGCAGGAATTTACGCTCGAAGAATTGAAAGCGGCGGTTGAGGAAGCCAGTCACTTCGGCCTTCGTGTAGAAGCGCATGCACATGCGGCGCAAGCAATAAAAAACGCGATTCTCGCCGGAGTGGCTTCCGTGGAGCACGCCACCATGATCGACGACGAAGGTATCGCGTTAGCCAAAGCGCATGGAACTTACCTCGACATGGATATTTACGATGAACAATGCATCGAGGAGGACGCCGCGCACTCGAATATTCCGTTGGAGTTTGTGCAGCACGATGTGCACCTTGGGCAAATCCAGCGTGACAACTTTCGAAAGGCTGTGCAGGCCGGTGTCAAACTGTCCTTCGGCACCGATGCGGGCGTGTGCCCCTACGATGTCGCGGCGAAGCAATTTGCGTTCATGGTGAAATACGGGATGAGTCCGCTGCAAGCAATTCAAGCGGCGACGACCTCCGCAGCCGATTTGCTGGAGCATAGCGATATCATCGGCTCCCTTCGCCCTGGAAAGTATGCGGACATCATCGCCGTGTCGGGCGATCCGCTGCAAGACGTGCGCGTGCTCGAAACTGTCAGCTTTGTGATGAAAGAAGGCAAGATTTACAAACAGAAGTGAGACGATTCCAGAAGCGTGATCTGAATTACAGCCCGCGCGCAGAAACTACGAAGGCAATGCGGCAAGAGCTTTGCTGATGCGGTCGCCGAAGGAAGTCGCAAACACCGCCTGCCGCTCCGGATCCCCGAGATACGGATCAACAAACGGCCCGCCTTTGTCCAACACCAACCGGTCTCCCCAACCAACCAGCCCAAAAAGGCGAATCAGTTCCTGCGTAGCTTGTGAAATCGGTACGATGTAGGCAGGCTGCAGGAAATATTGCACGCGCTTTACAATCGTGGGCGCCAGTTTCCGCAACGCGTTATGCAATTCCGCGCGGTTCTCAATGGGACATTCCACCGCATAACTTGCAAAAAATCCGTGCTTGCGGAATTCATTCAGGCACAGGACTTCGTCAATCTTGGTGATGGCGTTTCCCATCGTTTTCACCAGCTCGTCGAAATACATGCGGGCCGCCACCGAACGCACCGTTCGGTCCTTCGTAGCGCGATAAAAATAATCGTTTTCCGATCCGCGTGGTGCGGAATCAAGCACAAGAACCTTAATCTGAGTGGGACGAAAGCGCGCGGCGAGATCGAGCCGCTCCTTTCGGGCCTGAACGTGCGCCTCATCGACGCGCGCCCCGCATCCTTCGCAAATTGGCACGCTTTTTTTGCCCTTTGCCAGGCAGTTACCAGGCCGCCCTCGGCGGCAAGAGAATGCCACGCGCATCACGTGAGCGCAAGCTGAGCTCGTTCCGGCCTGCCGAATCGTACATTAGCGCTCAGGGTCTATGAACCGATCTATATAAATCCACAACACCCGGCCCAGCCGGGTAACCGCAGGAACCGCTGGGAGAAACAATAAAATAGCCACGACACAGAGCTTCTCGAAGGACCAGTGTGTGAACGTCCATAGGATCGCGCCAATCACTGTCGTGGTGAGCATCGCTAAGGCATAATCAATGATCATGGCGCCAAGAAAATAGCCTTCTTCGCGTTCAAACCAGAGATGACAGACCGCGCATTCGTCATTCATCTTCGGCAAGCTGGAAAAAATGGAGGTCGGATAAATTTTGCCAGTGCGGCAGCGAGGGCAAAGGTGGCGTAAAATGCCTTGAAACGGGGAGATTTTGACGCGATCGGCCATGTCAAATCCCGCCTGGAACACCATGTCTTTTCAGCGCACTTTTTCCGCGGCAGGCCTCAGAGATGGATTGTAAAGAGCGGCTACCTCGTGCGCAATTTTATCCGGGTGCGAATGCTCGGAATCCAGATTGGTCAGCACAATGACGGTGAATCGGTCGTCCACATAGCGCGAGAGCTGCGTAGTAAAACCTTGCCACGCGCCACCGTGCTCGATCAGCCGGTGGCCATTTACTTCCGTCACCTCCCACCCAAATCCATACGGAGCAGTTTTCCCATCGTTCAAACGCACCGCTGACCACATCTGGTACAGACTCCCCTTCTTCAGCAGCGTATCGGTGTAAAGCGCAGAGTCCCACTTCGCCATATCCAGAACGTTGGTATAAAGCGCGCCGTCCGCCGTGGTGTTGAGCATCGGCGAAACCCACTCCTGGTTTTTGATTTCGCCATTCACCAGTCGATAGCCCGCAGCACGATTCGGAATGATGTCGGCTTCGCTGATGATTCGCGTCGAGGTCATCCCCAGTGGCCGAAAAATCCGTTCCTGCAGCGCGTCGCCATAAAACTGTCCAGTCACCTTATGAATCAGAATCCCAAGTATGACGTAACCGCTGTTGCTGTAGTTCCATTTCGATCCCGGCGGAAACTCCAGCGGCAATCCGCTGAACTTCGTAAAAAGTTCGTCTTCCGTGTAATCGCTGCGCAGATTGATGAACGCTGCGCCCTTCTTAGTCAGCGAATCCGATTCGTAATCGGGGATGCCTGAAGTGTGCGTTAGAAGATTCCGCACGGTGATGTTGTTCCAACTCGCCGGAGAGCCAGGAAGATATTTCCCAACAGGATCGTCGAGATGGATTTTCCCATCCTCAACCAGCATCATCACAGCGGTTGCCGTGAACTGTTTCCCCACCGACCCCGTCTGAAATATCGTCTCCGGCTTCACGGCGACATCAAGCTCGATATTCGCTAGTCCGTATCCCTTGGCCTTGACGATCTTCCCGTCGCCAACAATAGCAAGCGCAAGCCCGGGAATTTTCTCCGCGCGCATCTCCCCGTCTACATAAGCATCGATTCTTGCAGAAATCCCGTCGTCGGAGGAACCGGAATTTTGCGCTCGAACAGCAAACGGCGCCGCGATCGCAACGCCGATCAGAATAAACATCGCGAATCGAGCACACACCACCATTCTAATTCCGCATAATTGCTTCAATTTGCTCCTCGCGTACCGAGTTAAGGCGCGGGCTGAATCGGTATTCCAAACGGCGCCAGCGCTTCGCGAACCACTTTGCCTTCCCCCACTGCCACAATAGCCGCGCGTGACGCCGGAAAATACTTCTTCGCCGCCGCATCCACATCATCAGACGTCGTGGCCGCAATCTTCTTCCCGTAAATCCCGATTTCTTCCGGCGGCAAGCCCTTCACCCAAAGGTCCGAAAGCCCTTCCGCCACCGATGACCGACTCTGCAACCGAATCGCTTCTATGCCCACGAGAAAACGTTTCGCCTGCGTGAGTTCTTCCGGCGTAGGAGTGGTCGTGACCATGCGATTCAGTTCATAACTCATCTCGTTATAGGTCGCACCCGTCACTGCATTGCGAACGTCCGCGCGAGTTACGAAATCGCCGGCAGCCCGGTAAGTGTTCAGCTCTGCGAACGGCGAATACGTGTAGCCCTTGTCCTCGCGAATATTCAAGGTTAAGCGCGAACCAAACGTCCCGCCATAAATGGCATTCGCCACCACCGCCGATTCATAATCCGGATCGCTGCGCAACGGTCCCGCAGCCGCCAACTCAATCGTCGTCTGCACCGACCCGGGCCTTTCCACCAGGAAAACTGCATGTGCCGCTTCAGGATTTAATCGACCTATGTCTGCCATGGGCGATTCCGCCGGCGCCCTCCAACCCCCAAAGTTCGTTTTCACAAGTTCGAGCATTTTCTCGTTTCGAAAATCTCCCACCGCGATGAAAGCAGTTTGGTCCGGACGAAAACGCTGCGCATAAATCTTCCGTAAATTCGCCGGTGTTGAACCCGCAATCGATTCCTGCGTCGGAGAGATAACGTGATAAGGGCTGGTCCCGAAAAGCACTTTCGCGACCGCACGCGACGCAAGAAATGACGGATCGGCTTCCTGCTGCTGCAGCGAGTCTGCAAGATTTTTCTTGGCCAGGGCCACTTGGTCGTCCGGAAACGAGGCGTTCTGCACAATGTCGGCAAGAACCGCGATAGCCGGTTCCGCCTTGGACGCGAGAATCGTCGTTGAAACTTCGATTTCGTCTGGTCCAGCCGATGCGCTCAGGTCTCCACCGGCTCCCTGAAATTCCTCGGCAATTTTGCGGGCATTGCGCGATTTGGTTCCCTGATCGATCGTATTGGAGAGCAACTCGGATATCCCCGGCCGATCGCTTGGATCGGCTGCATACCCCCCGCGAATCACAACGGTGTAAGACAATTTTGGAAATCCCGGCTCGGACACCATCCACACAGTAAGTCCGTTATCGAGTCGCGCGATTTTTACCGACGGCGCCTCGATCGGTTTCTCCGGTCCGTACGGTGGAAGATCCTTCGGCAACGGCGCCGGTTTTTGTGCAAAGGAGCACGGCGCATACAACGCCACAATCGCAACGATATTCAGAAACCTCACTGTGCACCTCCCGACTTCCCAGCGTCCGGACTCGCAGGCACCGGAACTCGATTGATAATCGTTCTGTTCGTGCTCACCAGATACTTCGCGGCAAACTCGCGCACTTGATCCGGCGTGACCTTGGTAAGTTCGTCCGGCATGTTGAACACGCTCTCGAAACTCCCGGTGAATAGCACCGCGTGTGAAAGCGCCGAAGCCCGCGTAATCGGAATTTCCAGCTGCCCGTACGAATCCGAGCGCATCTTAGTGACCACGCGATCCAAATCCTGTTGGCTCGGTCCTTTGGCGGACAATTCACGGATGGTCGCATCGTAGGCGGCAAGCAACTGGTCTTCCGTCACCTTCGGCGGATACACGATGAAGGAAACCATCAGCGTGGGGCCGTTGTATTCGAACGGATTGCCCAGCGGCCAGTTCACGCCGCCATCCACGGAGAGCGCCACTTGCTTTTCTTTCACCAGTGCTTGGTACAGACGCGATGCCTGCCCGTTATGGAGCAGTTCGCCGGTCACGGCTGCAGCCAGTGAGCTTGACGAACGTGGCGGCGGCATGCGGTAACCAATCGCCAGCGCCGGAACTTTCGCGAGTTTGTCCGTTTCTATTTCACGACGTTCCGCGGTCTGCGGTTTTTCTTCCATCGTCGGCCGGGGAGGTGTTGGCCGCGACGGAATACCGGCGAAATATTTCTCTACTTTCTCATAAACTTCGTTGGGATTCACATCTCCAACGATCGCCATCACCGCATTATTCGGCGAATAGTACTGTTCATAAAATTTCTGGACGTCCTCGATTCTCGCGGCATTGAGATCCTTGAAATCTCCGTAGAAATTGTGTGCGTTGGGATAGGTGTCGAACGCCTTGCCCGGCAGGTCGATGGCAAAGAAAAACCCGTATGGCTGGTTCATCACGTTTACGCGGACCTCTTCTTCGACCACGTTCCGCTGGTTTTCCAGGTTCTTGGTCGAGAAATCCAACGTCTTCATGCGGTCCGCTTCCAACCAAAGCAAAGGATCCAACGCGGACACTGGAGCCGTTTCGATGTATTCGGTGAAATCGTAACGAGTATCGCCATTGTTCGCGCCGCCGCCGCTCTCAATCACGCGGTCAAACACTCCCTTCGGCGAATTCGGAGTGCCTTCGAACATCATGTGTTCGAAAAGATGCGCAAAACCTGTGCGGCCTTCCGGCTCCAGACGAAACCCAATGCGGTAGCTGACGCATATTCCAAATGTCGGCGCGGAATGATCTTCGGAAACCACTACGATCAGGCCATTCGGCAGCTTCTTCATTGAGGTGGGCGGCTTCCACTCTTGGGCGCCTGCCGAACTCGCGAAACATAAAACGGCACACAGAACGAATAAGCAAAACGAACGTTTCATAATTCCGCCTTTCCTTTTGAAGACGGCGTCGCCCCGGCAAGCCGCAAGGTTTCACGCTACAAAGCGCACGGTATATTACCGCGCACCTTGGGCAACGCCGATGTAAATTCTTTGTCTCCTGTGATACTTTCGCGGCGCACTTCGCTAGCACAAGTTCGCACGGGAAAGGTTGACGCAACCATGATTCGATTAAGAATGCGGGCAGTCCGCAAGACTTCACTGGCCGCATTGTTCCTGTTAATGTTGGCGCTGCCGCAGACGCCTCTCTTCGCGCAAACATCATCAATCGTGAAGTGGGAAGAGCTGACAGCATCCGACTTCGTAGTTGCCATACAGCGGGCTCAACTCACTTGCATACTCCCGATTGGCATCCTCGAAAAACACGGTCCCCACCTCCCTCTCGGCACCGACCTGCTCAATATCAGGCACGTTTCCCTCGCCGCCGCGCAGCAGGAGTTTGCCATTGTTTTCCCCGAATATTATTTTGGACAGATTTTCGAAGCGCGCCACGAACCCGGCACCGTTGCTTACAGCGCAAAAATTCAACTCGAGCTTTTGCAGGAAACCACCGACGAGATGGCGCGAAACGGCTGCAAGAAAATCGTTATTGCCAATGGCCATGGCGGCAATGAGGACCTGCTTCCCTACTTTGCGCAAACCCAACTCGCCACGCCGCACGATTATGTGGTTTATGTCTTCCCGTTGCCGGAGCACCTCGACCAGCCCGGCCGCCCCTCGGTGAAAAATCCGGCTGACATGCACGCGGGCGAAACCGAAACGTCTCACATGATGATCTCGCGCCCCGATTTAGTTCACATGGACCGCGCCAAGGACGAATCGGGCGCCGATCAGCATCGCCTGAATCTGCCCGACACGCTGTACACCGGTATCTGGTGGTACGCGCGCTTCCCCAATCACTATGCCGGTGAAGGCGCGGCGGCCACCAAAGAACTCGGCGAATTCGACATGAAGGAATGGATCAGCGAACTTGTAACCGCGCTGCGTGCGGTGAAGTACGATACTGTAAGCCTCCCGTTGCAAAATGAATTTTACGAGAAGGCCAAGCATCCGCTTGGGACTAAATGAGCCACTAAGAATTCTCAGGAGAGAAAATTGTGAAGCGCTTTTTGCTCGCCTACGTTCTTGCCGCTCTGATAGCCGGCCCAGCTGGGACGCCAGAATATTCGATCCAGGCAATACGTTACGCCACCTCGCCCGACGTGCCGGTGTCTGAGCTTGTGATCGGCGCTCATAAGGACGAGAAAATCGACATCGCCATGGTTATTTGGCTGATTCGTGGCGGAGGCCACACCATTCTTTTCGATAGCGGCTTCCACCGCGACACTTTTATAAAGGATTTCCCGATGAAGGATTATTTGCGCCCCGATGAAGCCGTGCGCCTTGCCGGCGTGAAGCCCGAAGAGGTCACCGACGTGGTCATCAGCCACGCGCACTGGGATCACCTGGGCGGCATCGATCTTTTCCCGAAGGCTAATGTGTGGATTCAGAAGGACGAATATCGCTACTACACCATGGACGCATGGCAACCCGGCGGAGACCACGGCGGCATCGATCCGGAAGACGCCAAGCAATTAGTGCAATTGAACACCGAAGGACGCATCCGTCTGGTCGATGGCGACAACGTGGAAATTTTCCCCGGCATTTGCGCGTACACCGGCGCGCGCCACACGTACGCTTCCCAGTATCTGCGCGTCGAAGGAAACCCCACGTTCGTCCTGGCCTCTGACAATTGCTATCTATATCGAAACTTGTCGTCTCATATGGCCAGCGCGACTTTCACCGATGCCGACCACGCTGCGAATATCGCCGCGCAATCGCGAATGATAGAGCTTGCCGGCTCGCCTGATCGCGTGGTGCCCGGCCACGATATTCTCCAGTTTCAGAAGTTCCCCACCGATGGACGTGTGGCCACCATCAAACCAGCGATCGATCATTAAGCGATGAAAAGACTATCGTGCAGGATGAAGTTGCGTGTGGCCTGAAGATGGAATTGCTCGCGCCTCAATTAGCCGCTGCGAGCGAACGTGACGATGGCGTTCCAGAAGATGTTTCTGCGCGCGGCGTCCCCACGAGCGCACAAAATAATAATTCAAAGTGCCGCCAAAGCCCGCGCTAAGAACAGGAATCAGTCTGCCGGACCACTTCTCAGCCACTTCCGCCCCGACTTTCACCGCGATGCGATCGATAATTCGCGGAACCAGACGCTCGATGGCTTGCTTCTCCACAAAATCGCGTCCCAAGTCGAGTCCCGCCGCGCTGGCTGCGGCGATCCACAGGCTGTTCACTTCGTCTTCGGTGGAATATTCGAACCCGTATACCAAACTTAATTTCTGCAACATTCGAATAGTGATGGCCGAAAGAATTCCCGCATCCGGGATGATCGTCAACATCCCGCCCATTCCCAAACCCAAGCCCTCCAGCGTCGCCGTCCTGGTGGAAGACTTGATGATGCGGTTGGCGATCGGCGTAATCACTTCCTCGCCGAGATAGAACATGTCGCGCCAGGACTCAATCGGCAGCTTGTGTGCGCGCTTGATGTGTTTCAGGAATTTTTGCGGATCAACTTGGACCGTTTCGTAAGCTTTGCGAAATCCTGCAGCGGTAGAAGTCTGCATCAACCGGGCGAGCGCTGAATCTTTTTTTCGTAGTGGCATGCTAATTTGATGCGCCGAGCCGTACCCAGGTAACGCAGGCTCAACATGCGAATTCAGCATAGCAGGTTTGCGCCCAGCCATACAAAAACCAGTTCAACGCGACCGTAACTGGCGCGCGAACCTAAGCTAAACGGTCGCTAGTCAGCTCGCTCCCGCGCCTACCAGGTGAATCTCGCCCTCAGTTGCATGTGCCGCGAGCCGCCGGAGCCGATCACCGGGTTCGAACTCGCAACGTCAGGCGTAGCGATCACGGTCCCAACGTTGCTGGGACTGAACAAATCGATGGTGCCATTCTCCCTGAAGCAGCCAGCGTTCGCCAACATGTTCACCGCACCCTGCCCACCCGCTTTCTGTGCAACAGCAATGCATTGAGGATTCCCGCCGGTCAGGTTACCGCTGGCGTCGGTCGTAAAATCGGTTTTATACGCACGACTGTCTAGATTTCACATACTCGCGGGAGAGCTATTTCGGGGACCCACTTACTGCGCGGATAAAGCTTGAACTGATTCAGATTTCTTCGCGGGATATAGCCACGCGAAAATCGCGAATGCCAGCAGCGTGCAAATGAAATCCAACGCGCTTCCTTCCGGCCCCACCGTGCCTCCCGTCAACCATCGTGGCCCGTGAAGGCTGGAATTCAAAAGATGGCCCGTTGCCATCATGCCACTATCCGGGACCGAGTAGATAAACGTCTCGGCGAAATCGCCAGCCCCGTGCAGTCCGATCGCGAACCACAAATTTCCCGTACGACGCAGCGTAAAACACGCAAACAGCGCAAACAGCACCACCGAAAGCGCTCCAATCCAATCCTCGCCCGCATTCGAAAGATGCACTGCTCCGAATAGTGCAGACAGAAGAATTGCTGCCGGCCAAAACCCCATCCCTGTCGCCAGCGTGAATAGTGCATAGCCGCGATATAAAAATTCCTCCGAAATCCCCACGAGCAAAAATATAAATCCCCAAATGGCCGCGTACTTTAGAATCGCCACTTGTGATAGGGCCAGCCCTCCAAAAGAAAAACCTCCCAGCGCGCGCATGATCATAATCTCGGTGGACACCAGCGCGAGTCCCCCAACAATTCCCTGCCAGAATAATTTTCCAAACGCCCCTTCGAGCGGGATGCCGTAGCTGAACGAGTCCTGCTTTTCAATGCGGCTCATGATGAACGCGGCCAGAAATGCCAACACCGTCTGCGAAACTTCCGCAACGAATCCGAACATAGGAGTAATGACGCCCGCTTGTGCTTGATTCCCCATTGCAACGATCGTCGGGTTCTTCGCTAGAAGAAATTGAAGGCCAGTCTGCATCCCCATGAAAAGCGCCACAAAAATAAAGAAGCGCCAACCCGCGCGAATCCCGTTAGGCCCCACAAATATCGTGCGCAACACAGATGTCTTGGGCCTTTCGAAACTCGTTTCCGTCATTTTAGGTTCCGTCATTCTTCGCCTGCCCTCGCGCTGGTTGATGCCGCGCCCGCAGCATAATTCAACTCCAGGCATACCGCAAAGACCGACACATTCGCCCTTGCAGAGTCGCCAAAGCGCCATGAATAATTCCCAATCTTGCTGGAAATCCAACCCGCCCGCTCGTCCTTGGGTGTCAACGCAAAGTAGAAATGTCCGGGTTTTCGCAAGATAGAAATGTCCGCTTCCATGGCCTTCTCCGAGGGTGACTGCAGGTACATGGTATTTGGGTGTGATTTTGTTTTTGGGTCTCTCTGTTCTTTCCGCAAGTCCTGGAGGCCGTGGGTCCGGAAGGATTGCGGTCGCTCGCGACGGTTCTGGACAGGAGCGCAGGTGCAGAAAGCGCCCCTGGTAGCGCAAACGGTGGCTTCCATCCAACCGCCGTTCGATCTCTACCGCAGCTCCACAAAGCCCTGCGCAAACTTCTTCCCGCGCTACCTCCCAGCGATTTCCGTCCCAACTGACCGTGTGGTCCGGAGCGACTTGGCGGGCCACACGCACGCTCAGAATTTCCTCCGGGTGATGTTCTGGCCCCAGTCGTCGATTCCCGCCAGCCGCATTTCCTTCACCAGACGGTCCTGAAGAGTTTCAAACTATCGCCCTCCTCCGCAACCATCCTGAGTCCAAAAACGTCAGAGACGCAACCAACCATTTTCGCGACGAATTTGTAGGAGATCACCTTCAAGAATTCAGGCGGCGTGGACCACTGACAAACGGATTGCCACGCTCGTAAAAACGAAGAAGCCTGTGAGCTTCCACCCTGATTCCAATGCGCACGCTGACTCCAATCTCCCCCGTAGGTTTCGCTTCAGTACCCAACCAAAGCGGACCTTTGGCACACAAGTCCACCCCGTCCAAACTTCGAGTAATGCGCAACGCCGCAGCCAGCCGCCCAGGCCCGCGCGAAAGTTCAGTCAGAGGCGCCGCCTTTTTGTCGGCGCTGTCGGCCGATCTGTTGCCACGCCCTCTTCTCGACGGTTTTTCGGCGCGATGCAGCTGCATCCAGTCGATCCCTTCGAGCGGTTCCAACCCGCGCAAAAGAATCCCTTCACCGATTCCTTCGCGCTGTCCGGAAACGTTCAGCATGAAATGGTTGCCATAAATAAAATAAACGTACGCGTGGCCGCGCTCCAGAAAAAGCGTCCGGTTGCGCGGCGTCACTCCGCGAAAGGCGTGGCAAGCCGCATCGCCGACGAGGTAGGCTTCGGTCTCGACGATTCGCCCGCTGAGCCGCACATGCGGCAAGTCATGCACCAGCGTCTTCCCGATCAGGAAACGCGCCAGTTCGACGGTATCCATTGGCAGCTCGCTGCGACGAAGGGGGCGAATGCGAATTTTAGTGCGAGCGAGCGTCATGCGTTTCGTTCTATCATACGAACGGTTCGCGCGCGGCTCACATTATTTCTGGATCCCGCTGGTGAGATAGATGAACGACAAAATCCCAGATAAAGACCAAGCTTGGCCGGAGCTCCCGTTTGCGGAGTGGAAAGATACTTGCGCTACTCTGCACATGTGGACGCAGATCGTTGGAAAAGTGCGGCTGGCGCAAAGTCCGCTAATCAATCACTGGTGGGAAGTTCCGTTGTACGTTTCGGCGCGAGGGCTAACCACGTCGTCGATTCCCCGCCCCGGAGGAAATTTCGAGATTAGTTTTGATTTCATCGATCACCGGCTCGATGTCAGGACCAACCTCGGCGAGTCGAGAACGATTTCCCTGTATCACCGGACCGTAGCCGGATTCTATCGCGAGTTCATGGAGATGCTGCGCTCGCTGCGTATCGACGTAAAAATCTGGCCGATGCCCGTAGAAATACCGAACCCCATCCGCTTCGACCAGGATGTAACCCACGCCCGCTACGATCCCGCTTACGCCAATCGCTTTTGGCGGATTTTGGTCACGCTGGATTCGATATTCAAAGAGTTTCGCGGAAAATTTATTGGCAAGGCCAGTCCAGTGCATTTTTTCTGGGGAAGTTTCGACATGGCGGCCTCGCGTTTTTCTGGCAGGCGAGCGCCAGAGCGTCCCGGCGCGGACAAAATAACCAAGGAAGCGTATTCGCACGAAGTGAGCAGCGTGGGATGGTGGCCGGGCGGAGGCGACGTAACGAGTCCGATGTTCTACAGCTATATCGCCCCAGAACCATCTGGATTTCGCGAAAGCGCTGTGCGTCCGTCCAAAGCCTTCTTCGACGCAAAACTCGGCGAATTTTTGCTTTCGTACGACGACGTCAGGACGGCCACTGATCCCAAGGCGGCATTGCTCGATTTTTGCCAGAGCACCTACGAAGCCGCCGCCATAAATGCCAAGTGGGACCGCGAATCCCTCGAGAGGAAACCCGCCTAAAGCAGCTTCCTGTTCCTATCGCAGCTTCAAAAATGTCGCCAAAATAGTACTAGATACTCTTTCCCTACACGCTCCACGCTAGTCATAGATGTTAGCGCGGCCGCTCTCTTATGATTCAAACAGCAGCGCCATGGACCAGCCGACCAATCCGGGTAGAGGTGTCTCCGGCGCAGGTGTGCCTACGCCGCGCCATTCTCGCGGCCCAAGCGGGAGCCACGATACTGTTTTGCTCAGCGACGCCCCCGAGAATAATTTCGCCGAAACCGTAGTCGCGCCCGTAGCGCCATTCCAAGTTGCAAACCTTAGCTCCACCGCCCTTGCCGCGCTCAGCAAACGCTACGACATTTTGGGCGAAGCCGGACACGGTAGCATGGGCAACGTTTACAAAGCGCGCGACCGCGAGACCGGGGAAACCGTCGCGCTGAAATTGTTGAAACCAGAGATCGCTTCCGACCAGGCCATGATGGAGCGGTTTAAGAACGAGCTTCTTTTCGCGCGCAAGATTACGCACAAAAATGTTTGCCGCATGCATGAATTCAATCGTGTAGGCGGCATCGCTTACACCTCGATGGAATTCGTGGAAGGCGAGAGCCTGCGATCGGTGCTCAACCGATTTGGCGGGCTGCCTCAGCGCAAGGCCGTGAATCTGGCTTTGCAAATTTGTTCAGGGTTGAAGGAAGCGCATGCGCAAGGGATCGTCCACCGGGATTTAAAGCCCGAAAACATTATGGTGGACGCCAACGGCAACGTGAAGATCATGGATTTTGGCATCGCGCGTTCGATGGAGGCGGTAACGCGTATGACCGGATCAATGGTCGGCACGCCGCAATACATGGCCCCCGAGCAGGTTGGCGGGAAACCAGTCGATTACCGCACCGATATTTACTCGCTGGGATTGATTTTGTACGAAATGTTTACGGGTTCGGCGGCGTTTCAGGCCGATAATCCCGTCGCGGTTGCGCTGAAGCAAATGCAGGAAGAGGTAATTCCTCCACATCAGATCGATCCGGCAATCCCTGCATATATTGAACGAACGATCTTGAAATGCTTGTTGAAAAATCCGGTAAATCGCTTTCAGACGATCGCACAACTGGAAAACGCGCTAAATGGGTCGGAGGGGCAGAATCCCGCTAGTGCCGCGTCGCCCGTTCGAGCGGCAAACGTGCCAAGAGTTGTAAGCGCGCCTGCCACTGCGCGCAGCGCGACACCTTCGCTGCCGCCCGCAGCAACACAACGTAGAGGAGTTTCACCGATTGTTTGGATCCTGCTGGGCGCAGCAATGGTCTTAGGCGCGCTCGGAGTTTTGAACGGTATCGCCAAGAAAAAAACGGCCGTAGAGATGATTCCGCCACCGGCTGCGCTTCCTGCGCCGGTCCCACCAGACTTTGCTTACGTGAGTTCGCCAGCGAAAAGCTCGGCGGCTGTTTCAAAAGTGAAGCCAGCAGACGCAGAGCCCTCCAACTCGATGTCGTCTGCCGACCCCGGCAGCGAACTTACAGTTGCGCCGTACACGAATTTCAAACCTGAGGTTGCGAAGAACAACGCAACACCGGAGCCAAAATCGGAGCGCCAGCCCCCGGAAATTTTCCCGCGCATGGAAACAGGGCCGGTCAAGAAACCCTTTAGACCGTCGCCTGGCGCGGCGGCCGCAACGCTTCGCGCCGATGCAGCCGCGAAAAACAGTAGAAAGAATCCTGCAGCAAAGAAATCCGCGCAGCCTGCACCTTCAAATTCACCCGTTACGGGAGCTTCAACGGCGGAAACCTCGAAAGCTTCGTATTTATGGGTGGGCCGGTTCCAGCGAGAAGATCGCGCCAAAGCGGCGGAGAAGAAGATCTCTGCGTTAGGCCTGCCTGCGGCGGTGCTCCCGAAGCATGGTGACGACGGAGATTTTTACATAGTTTACAGCGGACCTTATCTGAACGAAAAAATTGCAGGTGCGATGGAACAACTCGAAGCGAAAGGTTTCTCTAACGTGCGTGCAGTACCTCTTCCGCTGGCCGATAAGAAGGCGAAACAATGACGACAATAAGCTTACAGGAGTCAGCGACGATGCAGACCGCATTCGGGGCGCGCAGCGACACCGGGCGTGCTCGCGGAAATAACGAAGATAGTTTCGCGCTCGCTCCTGAGCTGAATCTGTTCGTGCTCTCGGATGGAATGGGCGGCCTCGCAGCGGGTGAGGTCGCGAGCAAGTTGACCAGTGAAACTGTTATCGCTCATTGCCGCGAAGCGGCAGTAAATCCGTCGCTGCCGTTGAACGGAGAAGAGCTGGATGGAATGTCTGCGCATTCGAACAGATTGGCCAGCGCGATACGCACCGCAAACCGCGTGGTGTACGCGGCCGCTCAAGGCAGTGAAAAGAAACGCGGCATGGGCGCAACAGTTGTGGCTGTGTGGTTCGTGGACGAAGTGCGTGTAAGTATCGCGCACGTTGGTGACAGCCGTATTTACGGGCTGCGTGGCGCCGATTTCGTGCAACTCACCGAAGACCATTCGTTCGTAGCGGAACAGGTCCGGCGCGGCATGATGACCAAGCACGAAGCCGAAAACAGCAATATGCAAAGCGTGTTGTTACGCGCTCTTGGTGTAGAGCCGCAAGTGCAGGTCGATGTTTCCGAAAAAGATTTGTTGGAGGGTGACACTTTGCTGCTCTGCTCGGATGGGCTGACGCGAGAGCTTTCGAACGCGCAAATTTCCGCAACGTTGGCAGAAATCGAAGATCCTCAAGAGGCGGCCGAGCGGCTGATTGAGATGGCGAACGAAGCGGGCGGCGGAGACAACATCACGGCGGTGGTTGTCCGCTATGTGCCAAAACCGCGAGGGGCGTTCAGGCGAATCGGGAAATGGTTTAAGGGGTCCGAAAATCGGTGACTGCGCAGCACTCGGAACTGGGTGCGCGACGATTGAAAATCAGGAGGCGCTACCATGTCAAAATTAGTTCTTAAATTCGAGAGTTCAGTATTGAAAGAAGTAGCTGTGGGGACAAAGGAAGTGAGTATCGGTCGCTCGCCAGAGTGCGGAATCGTGATCGACAACCCAGCGGTATCGAACTATCACGCGCGTGTGTTCAGCGAAGAAGGGCGCATGATGCTGGAGGATTTTGGAAGCTTGAACGGAACCTTTGTGAATGGGCAGCGCGTGAAGATGGTCACGCTGAAGCCGGGCGATTCCGTTGCCATCGGAAAACACACTATCGTTGTTACGGACTCGAGCGAAGTCAGAGGAACCGCGCCGGGCGGTTCGAATGGCAACGCCTGGCCCACAGTTCCGAAAATTAACGAAACGGTGATGCTAGATACGAAAGAGCGTCGCGAGTTTTTGCGTCAGGTGGCGGCAGCAGGAGAGAGCGCACAGGTAGCGCCGGGCCGATTGAAATTACCAACACTGCTGGTGCGCAAAGGCAAGACCGATTTGAAGGAGTACACCCTCAGCGACAAATTGACCGTCATTGGCAAATCCGCCATGGCGACGATCAAGCTGAAGGGATGGTTTGCTCCTAGAGTTGCAGCGCAGATTACTCGCCGCGAGGACAATTCGTTTTATATCGGCAAGGCTGAGAAGATTCCGACGGTGAACGGCGTTTCGATTGCGCAACCAACCAAACTGTCGTCCGGCGACGTGGTTGAGGTTGCGGGAATCGAGCTGGAATTTATCTTCCGCGACTGACGCGAGGCTCGGAAACCGCTTTTTCATCTCGGGCGTTCTGTGTCGGCAACTTCAGTTACCATCCCGTTGGTACTACGGTTCTATAGGCATCACCTTCCGCGCCCGCTAAATTTAGGATGTTAAGGGCCCCTCACTGATCGAGACTTGGGAGGTCAACCCATGGCCACAGCTACACTTATCGCGCCGGAGCCGGCCGTTTCATCTCCGCCCAAATCGGGTCGGAATTTGCGACGGCGCGAGCGGCTGAAGATATCGTTGCCCCTGGAAGTCCGGCCATTCGACGCTCGATTTGCAGAGATTGCGGATGTGGGCGAGGTGCTGGACTTTACGCGCGATGGACTCTACTTTGCGACCTGTATGCCCCATTATTTCAAGGGGATGCGGCTGCTTGTGACCTTCCCGTTTGGGGAGAAGATCTCAGCACACAAAAAGTTTCTGGGCTCTATCGTGCGGATGGAGAATCGCCCTGACGGGACCTTGGGAATTGCCGTCCGATTTCTGCTTTAAATCGTCTTCACGTTTCCGTTTAGACATCGCGCCGGGGATAGCGCTTGTACGTCCGTCTGGCCGCAGAGACAATATTAATTAGCAGCCTAACGGCCGGCGCTTGGGGGAACGTAGTTCAGCCGAGCTGTCGCCGGACGCAGAAAGCTAAGGACACCGTGATGCAAAGCTCAAGTGACAAGAAGAAGGGTCTTGGGGCTCCTTCGCCCGCAGTTCAAGAAGCCGAACGGCGCATTGCGGAGCGCCACATGTTTACGGCTGGTGCGGAGGTTGTCGAGCTGAAGTCAGGAGCGCGCTTCTCGACACGTACGACTGACCTTGGACCGGGTGGCTGCTTCGTTGACACGACGGTTCCCTTCCCAATCGGGTCAAACGTTCGGATCACTTTGAACAAGGGCACCAAAGCATTTGCGACACCGGGCACAGTGGTTTATTCGCAGCATGGATTGGGTATGGGCATCGCTTTCACCGAGCTGGATGCGGAGAAGCGACTGGAACTGGCGGACTGGATAGCGGGCGTTACTGTCGAGCGTCCTGCGGCACACGAAGTGGCACGCGCGCCAAAAGATTCGAATCCCAGCAAGGGTCGTGAGTTTGTGGCGCTAGTTCGGCTAGTTCGACTCATGATTGGAAAAGGCATTTTGACCGAAGCCGAAGGCGCTTCTGTCTTGCACGATCCCGTTCTGTAGTCACCGCGCGGTAAAAAATCCGGCCTGGCGACCTGGGGTGAAGCTCCAACCCCGCCTAAATGTTCATTTTGGGATTTTTTGACGATTCCTGCCGATTCAGGAAAGAAATGCTTAGTTCACGTCAGATTTACATTCCGTTAGTATATTAAGTGCTTTATTTTGTTCGTCCTCCTCGCCTACGCGATGGCAATTGGAGTGCAGCCCATGACCGGGGGTATCAATGGGAGAACGAAGAAAAGCAAGACGATACGAGCTTTACCTTCCGGTACAAGTCTGCCTCCCACGCCAGCGGCCGGTTGAATTTTATACGGGCCAACTCCGCGACGTCTCACGCTCAGGTATTTTCTTCCATTCTCATATTCCACTCGATCATGGAGCCGCCCTAGAGCTAACTTTTTCGTTGCCGGCTGAGAGGGACCGCGGAACCTCGGTGTTAGTGCGTGCCAGTGCGAAGGCCTTGCGCGTGTCGGAGTTGCCTGGCGATGGCGTGCCGGTGTATGGAGTTGCAGCGACCATCGACCGGATCGATTTTGTGCGGCCGGTTGTTTCCAGCGCAGCATAATTATCGGGCGATTCAATCTACCGAAATTGATTCCTGGAAAAAGAAGGCGCGGTTCTTCGGAGCCGCGCCTTTTGTTTTGTCTGCACTGGCATGGGGAAAACTCCGGTCATGTAAATGTACTTCAGACTCTACAGTGCGGTTACAATAGAAATCGTCATCGGAAGATTCCATGCCCAAAGCAAGCGAAGCGCAGCGAGTGTTTGAGTTAGAGCGCGAAACCTTGTGCGCACTTTGCATACGCGGAAGCGCTAACGCGCGGCAAACTACTGTGATGCGCGAATTGTCTAATCACGTCTGGCAGGATGCCGAACACCGTGTGGTATTCGAAGCGATTCAAAGACTCAGCAGCAGCGACCCGAAACTTTTGCAAGAACAGCTCCCCGCGCAAGCTACGCGCATGGGGTTTCCGGACGTGAGCTGGGACAACTACTTCGCGCCGCAACCAGAAGCGGAAATCGATTTCGTTTCGTTGGTAGGTGAATTACTCGCTGCGCCGAAAGAAAAGAAATCTTAAACAAAAGAAGAAATACCCGTCTGAAGCTCTCTGCCCCGGCTGGCGCTCCGAATCGCTTATTTGCCGGTTAAGCCAAAGGCGCGGGAATGAAATTCCAGCGATACCGGAAAATGGTCCGCCACGTAATTCCAGTCGTGGCCGCCGGGATATAAATGGAATTCGTTGGGGATGTCGCGAGAGTCGAGTAGTTCGTGGAACGCTTTCGCTCCGGCGTCGAATCCGTAGTCGTCTTCGGTGCCGCAATCGAAATATATTTTCAATCCAATCGGGCGCGCGCCACTGTTAACAATAGTGAAGGGATTGTTTTGCCTCCAGTAAGCAGCGGCGGGCGGCGAACCGAAAGCACTGCCGAGAATGCGGTTGAGGATGGCTCCCTGATAGTCCGAGGCGCTAACGGTCGGGAGAGTCGCCAACAGTGCCGCGCTATGTGCACTCACCGAACCAAATAATTGCGGGTAGCGAAGCGCAAATCGAAACGCGCCGTAGCCCCCCATGGAAACTCCGCTCACGCCGCGATGTTCGCGACCGGCGTGAATGCGATACTGCTTCTCTATATAAGGAATGAATTCGTGAATGAAAAAATCTTCGTAGCGCACTTTTCCATCGCGCGAGTTGATATAGAAACTTCGGCCGGCATCTGGTGTGACGATTAGAAATTCGCCGATTTGCTTTTGCGACCACAGATCGTTTATTAAATCCATCCCGCCTGAATTAATCAGAATTTCCGAATTGGAGCCTAGGCCGTGAAGGAAATACAGCACCGCATAATTTTGCTTACTGGAATCGTAACTCGGCGGAAGGAGGACGCAATATGGAACGGGGTGGCCGAGAATTTTACTCGGCATGGACCGGCATTCGCCGCGTCCGAGCGCAGCAGCTTGCGTTGTCGAGGAGATCACGCACCAGCCTGACCATAGAATTAAAAAAGAGCAGAAGACACTGGGCTTGGAAACTATTCCGCGATGGCGCGCGTGAGTTGGGTGCGCACAGCTACTCATACCTTAGAGCCTCGACGGGATTCAGTTTTGCGGCGCGCGACGCCGGATAAATACCAGCCGCGAGACTTACTACGATCGAGAACGCGATGGCACTGGCCACCATCCACCAGGGCACGGAAGATAAATCGATCGGAGGGAGGTCGCGTTTGTGCAAATACACATTGGTCCCGAATGTAAGCGCAGTACCAATCAGCCAGCCAAGTGTGACGCCGAAGATGCCGCCGAGAAGTCCCATCACGCCGGCCTCGGCGAAAAACAGCCGGCGAATATCGCGGTCCGCGGCGCCTAGAGCTTTCAGGATGCCGATTTCGCGGCGGCGTTCGAGAATCGCCATCACCAGGGTATTGACGATGCCGAGCGACGCAACCGCCAGCGCCAAGCTTCCGAAAATTCCCAGGAATAAATCGAAGACCGCAAAGACTAGCCGCAAACTTTTTGTGGCATCGAGAAGCGAAAAAGTGCCATAGCCCATTTGCTGGATCGCGTCTTCTACACTTTTCACTTGCGAAGGACTTTTCACGCGCACCGTCAGGCTCTCGTATGTTTGTTTGGAGCTGGAGCGCCGTAACAGCCCGCGCAGGTCATTGGCTTGGGCGACGCGCAGAATTTCGGCGACTTGCATCGGAATCAGCAGCCGTCCGCGGCCAAATGACCCCACGCTTGTTGCGGGTTCGGTCTCGACAATGCCGATGATGTGGAAAGTCTTTTCGCGCGGAAGGATCGAAAATCCGGGCGATTGTCCGGTCACTTCATCGGTAGAGTTTGCAGATGGTTTGTCAGGGTCACTTTTCTTCGGACTTGGCTCGGCGGGCAACGCTTGACGCTCCGCGTAACGCAGTACGAGGTTTTTTCCGATCAACGAATCAGGCTGGTTGGAAAGATCCTTCGCGAATTCGATCTGAAGAATCGCCTCGTCGGCATCCGGGCTGGAAAAGAAATTCCCTTTCATGCCATCGAAGGCGCCTTCTGTTTTTGCCGAGGGCGGAATTCCAGCGACGGTCGTGGAGAACGGCTTGCCTTCAAATTGTATTTCGGTGGGAAAACGAATCTCTGGATAAACTTCCACGACATTTGGGAGGGCGGCAATTTTCTGGCGCGCTTCGTCATCGAGGATCTTCGCCGGTTCTCGGGTTGCCGTTTCGGACTGTGCGGGGCGTCCGAAGCCTCGCTGATTCGCGCGCGAACTTACAAAAACCGCGTCGAACAGGCCCGACTTCGATAGCTTTTTGTTGGCGAGCTCCTGCAATCCGACTCCCAGCGATAGCATGGCAACGAGCGATGCGACGCCTACAGCGATGCCGAGCGTGGTGAGCGAATTCCTCAGCAACGCTTCGCGGAGGTTGCGGGCGGCTAGTTCGGTGAGGTCGCGCGTCTTCATATTTTGTTTCCGTCACTCAGCAGTTTTCCGTCTCCCATGGTGACGATGCGATGGGCATAGCGCGCCGCACGATCGCGATCGTGCGTGACCATTACAATAGTCATGCCAAGCGATTCATTAATTTCCTGCAAGAGATGAAGGATGGCGTCGCCCGTAACGCTGTCCAGATTTCCGGTGGGCTCGTCGGCCAGCAGAATTGTGGGGCGATTTACAAGAGCGCGCGCCAGCGCGGCGCGCTGCTGTTCTCCGCCAGACAATTCACTGGGGCGATGCGTCAAGCGAGCGGACAGGCGGACGCGTTCGACAGCTTCGCGCACACGGCTGGGGCGTTCGTCGCGATCCACTTCAGCCAAACGCAGCGGGAGTTCCACATTTTCTTCCAGCGTCATGCGCGGAAGAAGATTGAACGCCTGAAAAACCATGCCGACGGTGTGGTTGCGATGTTGCGCGAGGTCTGCGGAGCTCATTTCCGCGAGATTGCGCCCGTGCGCAAAAATCGCGCCGGAAGTGGGACGATCCAGTCCCGCCATCAAATTGAGCAGAGTGGATTTTCCGGAGCCGGAACTTCCGAGCAGCGCTACGAATTCTTTTGGTCGAATGGCTAC
>Ga0209380_10000384_pt1 | contig 31112 bp, 21 predicted proteins | sample HubBroMetageWFT6_FD_188347 | JGI IMG/M metagenome (GOLD analysis project Ga0209380, IMG submission 188347) | Warmed and freeze-thawed soil microbial communities from the Hubbard Brook experimental Forest, New Hampshire - Hubbard Brook CCASE Soil... | ecosystem: Environmental > Terrestrial >... | reverse complement strand
ATACCTGCGGCCGGCGCCGGCGTATGCGCCGCCGCAACCGCGGCAGCGCTACTGGCTGCATGCGCTGCTGCTGCTGGCGACCTGTTTCACCACGCTGGTGGTGGGGGCGCACATGCAGCATAACTTTGCGCTCGGCCGGCCGGCGTTCCTGCTCGACTACGGCTCCGGTTCGCTGTTCCAGCTGCCATGGGCTTTGCGGCATCCCGCGCGACTCCTGCTTGGAATTCCCTTCGCGGGCACGCTGATGCTGATTCTGCTGGCGCACGAGATGGGACATTATCTCTACTGCAAGCGGTACGGGGTATGGGCCACGCTGCCGTTTTTTATTCCCGCGCCGACGCTGATCGGAACTTTCGGAGCCTTCATTCGCATCCGGTCACCGATTCGATCGCGCACCGCGTTGTTTGATATTGGAATTGCGGGACCGATTGCGGGATTTGTGGTTGCCGTGGGTGTGCTCGCGGTTTCGCTCGGATTATCTAAACCCATCCCAGTTGGCTCACCGCCGCCCGACCTGGAGCTTGGGCTTCCTTTGATTTTCGATTTGATGCATCGCCTGCTGGCCTACGCTGCAGCAGGTCACGGCGTGGCCGGATTGCCGCTGAGCCGAGTGCTGCTGCATCCGATGGCGATCGCGGCGTGGGTTGGAATGTTCGCCACTGCCCTGAACTTGTTGCCCGGAGGCCAGCTTGATGGCGGGCACATCGTGTTTTCAATCGCTCCGCGGGCACATCGCTGGATCTCGTGGGTCACGACGATCGCCCTCTTGTTTATGGCTTACTATCTTTGCTATGTGTGGCTGATGTGGGCGATTTTGCTGCGGCTGAGCAGCCTGCGCCATCCGCAGGTGGCTGAATGGCCGAGAGTCGCCGGGTCTCGCGCGGTGTTGGCCGGGTTTGCGATTCTCATGTTGGCGCTCACGCTTGCGCCGGCGCCTTTCCTGCATTTTTCATTGCGCGAGGTATTGTAGGAGATCTCGCGCGAACTCCGCGGACGTGAATTCCATCGTCGACTGCGGCCTGGGGTGAAACTCGCCGTTTGGCTACTTCTCTCGTATACTCCTTTATTCAATCGTTTTAATGGAATGAATCGGAGGTGGTCTTCCATGAAAAGGACACAGGCTCTCCTCGCCTTTCTGCTGGGCTGCTTTTCTTTCGCGGGCTCTGCCGCGGCGCAGACCATCACAGTGGACGTCTCGCATCCCACCAACCACTTCGTTCCCAACCAAACGCTGGGAGCTGGCGTGGACCGCATCGCCGTAGACGCGATCGATAAGGATCTGGTGCAGCCGACGCTGGAACAAACTATGGCCTCGGGCTGGCAGCCAGTCACGTATCGGCAGAACACGGAACTCGCCATCGAGGCCTGGCACTGGAATCCGAACGGAAGTTGGAGCGACGCCAGCGGCAAAGGCTATTTCACCGGCTCGGCAAATCCGACAGAGATGCTTCGCTACTCCTACGGTTACGCGCTGCCGCGCCGCGGAACAACGCGCAACGATGGCACCGACAATGTTGGCTTCTCGCGGCTGACCGATGGCGACGCGAATAGTTTCTGGAAGAGCAATCCTTATCTGACCGAGCGCTTCACCGGCGAGAGCGACGCGCTGCATCCGCAGTGGGTGGTGATCGATCTGGCGCAGGTGCAACAGATCGACAGCATTCGCATTGCATGGGGAGAGCCCTATGCCCGACGTTATATGGTCCAGTACTGGACGGGCGACGATCCGATCAAGGCAGTGACGCGCGGGGTCTGGCAGACGTTTCCGCAAGGAACGGTGATCGATGGAAAAGGCCGGGTGGAAACAGTTCGCTTGAATAGCACTCCCGCAGCAGCGCGATTCCTGCGGATATGGATGACGGAATCGTCGAACACATGCGATGCGGGCGGAGCGCGCGACGCCAAGTCGAATGACCCGCGCAACTGCGTGGGCTATTCGATTCGTGAACTCTACCTCGGAACGACCACTGCAGACGGCGCATTGCACGACGTTCTGCGGCACACGCCGGATCAGGAGCAGACCACGACTTATTGTTCGTCGGTCGATCCCTGGCATCAGCCGTCGGATCTGGGATCGACCAAGCAGGCGCAGGTGGGCTTCGATCTGTTCTTCACCAGCGGCGTGACCCGCGGGTTGGCGGCAATGATTCCGATTGCGATGTTGTATGACACTCCGGACAATGCGGCAGCAGAGATTGCGTACTTGGAGAAGCGCGGTTATCCGATTTCGTACGTCGAGATGGGCGAAGAAGCCGACGGCCAATACATGCTGCCGGAAGATTATGCCGCGCTCTACCTGCAGTGGGCGACCGCGATTCATCGCGTCGATTCGGCGCTCAAACTAGGCGGGCCCTCGTTTCAGGGCGTGAACAAGGATATTGAAGTATGGCCGGACGCGAACGGGAAGGTCTCGTGGACGGCGCGCTTTGTCGATTACCTGAAGCAGCATGGACGAATGAATGATCTGGCCTTTTTCTCGTTCGAGCACTATCCCTTCGATCCGTGCCGGACGCCATGGGGCGTGCTCTATGACGAGCCTGAGTTGGTGAGCCATATCATGCAGGTGTGGCACGAAGATGGCGTTCCCGCCGATATGCCGATGTTCATCACGGAGGGGAATCTCTCGTCAGGTGCGAGCGAAACGTATCAGGATATGTTCGCGGGAATCTGGCTGGCCGATTACATTGGATCGTTTTTGAACTCGGGAGGCAACGGTGTTTATTTCTTCCATTACTTGCCGTTGCAGATGGAGCCGGGATGCAACGGCTCTCCGGGCACGTTTGGAATGTTCACGATCGACGCCAATTATCAGATTCAGCAACCGCTGGCACAGTTTTTTGTGGCGCAGTTGATCAATCTGGAGTGGGTGCAGCCCGGAAGCGGCGAGCATCAGGTGTTCGCTGCAAGCAGCGAAGTGAGCGATGGCGCCGATCATGCATTGGTGACGGCTTACGCGGTGAAGCGTCCAGATGGGAAATGGGCGGTGCTGGCAGTGAATCGAGATCAGCAGAATGTGCATCGGGTTCGGATTAAGTTTGATGGGCCGGCGGATAAAGAAAGCAGCTTCGCCGGCCCGGTGGAGATTTCAACTTTCGGCAGCGCGCAGTATCAATGGCATCCGGCGCAGACGCGATTCATGGCTCACGCGGAGAATAGCGGCGAGCGCACGATCGTACCGACCACGAAAGGTTGGGCTGATCCCGATGGACCGATTGCTCGTGCCAAACTGACCGCGGAGAAAGACACGATGTATGAATTGCCGGCGGCGTCGGTCGTCGTAATTCGGGGAAGCGTCGCCAGCGCAAAATGATCTGAACAGCTTCACATTAGCCACAGCGCATCCACGTCGACGATCACTTGCGTGCGTGGAATTTTCTGGGTGGCCGCGTAGGCCAGCATGGCGCGCAGCGTGGCATTGAGCTTCTCGCGGCTGGGCGACTTCAACACGAAGTGATAACGGTAATCCCGTTTCAGCCGCAGGATGGGCGCGGTAGCGGGGCCAAGGACGCGCACACTTTCATGGCGAGTTTGCTCGAACCACTTTCCAAGTGTGCCTGACCACTGCAACGCCTCGTCCAGCTTGTCGCTGCGGATGAGAACGTTGGCCAGCGAGGCGTATGGGGGATAGTGCATCCAGCTGCGGAAGCGCAATTCCTTTTCGTAGAAGCCGGCGAAGTCGTGGCGGGCGGCGTATTGCACTGCATAGTGATCCTGAAAGTAAGTCTGCAAAATCACTTTGCCGGGGGACTGGCCGCGTCCAGCGCGTCCGGCAACCTGCGTGAGCAACTGGAAGGTGCGCTCGGCGGCGCGGAAGTCGGGCAGTCCGAGCGCGCTGTCGGCGCCGACTACACCCACCAGGGTGACGCCGTGAATGTCGTGCCCCTTGGCGATCATCTGCGTGCCCACAAGCAAATCGAGTTCAGCTTCGTTGAGTGCGTTCAGAGTACGTTCGAAATCTTCGTGTCCCCTGACCGTATCGCGGTCGAGGCGGGCGATGCGCGCCTGCGGGAACATGCCGTGCAACAGCTCTTCCAGCTTCTCCGAGCCGGTGCCAAGAAAATATACATACTCGCTTCCGCAGTGGACACACGACTTGGGCACAGGCGCAGAGTAGCCGCAATAATGGCAGATCATTTTGTACTCGCGCTTGTGATGGGTCATCGCGATGGCGCAGTTCCGGCATTCGAGCGTTTTGCCGCAGGCGCGGCACAGCACCACGGGAGAATATCCGCGGCGATTGAGCAGCACCATGACCTGCTCGTGGCGGTCGAAGCGCTCTTTGATTTCTGCCGCGAGCTTGCGCGAAATGACATGCTCCTGGCCGGTTTCCTGAAATTCCTGCCGCATGTCGACGATCTCGACTTCCGGCAGAGGACGCTGCTCCACCCGGTCGGGCAGTTCGACCAATGCGTATTTATTTTTCTTCGCGTTGAAATACGATTCCAGCGACGGCGTGGCCGAGCCCAGAACGACGACGGAGTTCGCCATTTTGGCGCGCACTACCGCGACGTCGCGGGCGTGGTAGCGTGGCGTTTCCTCCTGCTTGTAAGAAGAGTCCTGTTCCTCGTCGACGATGAGCAGAGCGAGATCGGCAACCGGGGCGAAGACTGCCGAGCGCGTGCCGACTACCATGTGGGCATCGCCGCTCTTAATGCGATGCCACTGTTGGGCGCGCTCCTTGTCGGAAAGTGCAGAGTGCAGGATGGCGACTTCGTCGCCGAATATCTGGTGTAGATCGGCGGCCACGGCGGGCGTGAGGCCGATTTCAGGGACGAGAAGAATGGCGGAGCGACCAGCTTCCAGCACAGCGCGCATGCCAGCCAGATAAACCGCCGTCTTGCCTGAACCGGTGACGCCGTGCAGAAGGATGCCGGAAAACTTTCTAGCCTCGACTGCTTCGCGCAGAGAGGTTAGTGCGGTCTGTTGTGCAGAGTTGAAATCGAATGCGAAGGGTGAGGAACGCGCCTTGCTGCGTGTGATGGCGAGGGATGCTGGTTCATCGACGATCTCGATCAGGCCGCGCCTGACCAACGTGCCTAGAGTCGTGTGCGGGATTTCGAGGGTTTGCAGCGTCTCTGCGGGGACCCGGCCGCCCGCTGCGGCTAGCGTCTCGATGAGCTTCCGTTGATTCTCGTTCAGCTTGCCATCGGCGGATTTGAGCAATGCGATCTTGATCGTGCGCGTGGCGTTGCGGGTAGCCGACACATCTTCGCGGGTGATCCATTTTTTCCGTACCATTCCGCTCAGGACGGATTTCGAGACGCGAGTGGTGGAGCGCAGGGTCGCTTCCCGGACTTGAATTGCCGCTTCCGGCGCGGCTTCTTGTGCGGCCAGATAATCGAGCACGCGGAATTCGGCGGCTTGCTCATCCGGCGTGCGGCGCGAGCGTGCGGACGATCCTGAGATTCCCGCAAGATGGAGTGCGAGCTGGCCTTCTTTGGTGATGCGGTAGGCGACTGCGCGTTTGAATTCGGCAGTGAGAGGCAGCATGGTGCGGAAGACTTCGCCGATGGGAGCGAGATAATAGTCGGCAATCCAGCGGCCGAGGCGCAGCAGTTGGTCATCGAGAACAGGCGTGGCGTCCAGCACGCTGAGGATGGTTTTAATTTTGACTGACGGTTGGCGGTCGTGCAGGTCAACTACGATGCCCGTCAGGCGCTTCTGGCGAAACGGCACGAGCACACGGCCGCCAACCACGGGAGTGGCCTCGGCGGGGACACGGTAGGTAAAAACCATGTCGAGCGGCACCGGTAGGGCAACATCGCAGAATTCGGGCATTGATTGGAAGAATAAACTACGGAACTGCCAGCCAGGATCGAGCCCAGGAAACCGTAGTGATCCTTCGAATTCGCAACTGCTTCGCAAAGCGAAGCAGCTAGTACGCTCAGGATGACAATTTATTTTGCAAAGACATCACTACTCGGCGGCTTTTGTCGGAGGCTTTATCCCCAGGTACTTCATCACCATCTGCAGATCCTTCCAAGCCTCGCCCTTCTGGCGCGGATCGCGCAGCAGGAATGCGGGGTGATAAGTGACGGCGAGGCGCGCACCCGGCCATGAGGGATCGCCGCTGCGCACGCCCGCGGGTTTGAAATCGTAAAAGCGTCCGCGGAGTTCCGACATGGGTGCATTAATGGCGAGCAGGTTCTTCGCTGCGACCGCCCCGAGAGCGACAATAACCTTGGGCTTGATCACAGCAATCTGCCGCATCAGAAATGGCGAGCAGGTTTCGCACTCGTCGCGCTCCGGTGTGCGGTTCCCAGGCGGACGGCATTTGACGATGTTTGCGATATAAACATCTTCGCGCTTCAGTCCCATCGCCTTGATCATGTTATTAAGCAACTGGCCAGCGCGGCCTACGAAGGGCTCGCCTTGCGTGTCTTCGTCGGCGCCCGGACCTTCGCCCACAAACACTAACTCGGCGCGCGGGTTGCCCACGCCGAAAACAATCTGCTTGCGCCCCTGCTTGTGCAGTTTGCAGCGGGTGCAGTCGCCGAGGTCTTCGCGAATCAGTTTGAGGGCGGCGACGGGATCGGCTGCCCCATATTCTGGCTTCGGGGTCGCGGTTTCGAAGATGTTGTCCTCGGCGATTGTGGGGACGGCGGATTTTCTGGCGGTCATTTCCTCTCGGAGTTCCGGTAAAAGTATTGAAGGAGAAAGTTCGGGAGAAAGTTCGGAAGCACATTCAGTCGCCGCCAGCGCGGCTTCCAGGGGCACCAGAATTTGCGGTTCGCGCCGGTAGAAATCGTAAATGCCCATCTCATGGCAGAAGCGCACGCGTTCGGCAAGAGCTTGCCGCAATTCCGGACCAAGAGTTGGGGGCATCGGCTTCTCGATTGTAATGCAGGAAGGAAAAACTCGCTCAGGCTTTGACTGGCGACTTGCGCCGCTGGCGAATCCGGACGACCTGATCGAGGACGCGTTGTGCCACTTCCCACTTGGTGGTCTCGGGCACTTCGACGACTTCGTCGTGAGTAATGATGGTGACCTCGTTGCGGTTAGAATCGAAGCCGACGCCTTCGCGCGAGACATCGTTGACTACAACGGCGTCGAGTTGCTTGGCCGCGAGCTTCTGACGGGCGTTTTCGAGGACGTTCTCGGTTTCTGCGGCAAAGCCGACGACAATCTGGGCCTGCTTGCGCTGAGAAATCTCCTTGAGAATATCTGCGGTGGGTTCGAGTTCGAGAGCAATCGGCCCTTTGCGTTTTATTTTTTGCTGGGAGGAAGACTTCGCGCGGTAATCGGAGACAGCCGCGGTCTTGATCACGATGGTGGCCTGGGGCAAAAGATTGAGCACAGCGTCTCGCATCTGCTCGGCCGATTCCACAAGCGTAATCTCGGCTGCACCCGGTGGCGTCAAAGCCGTGGGACCGCTGACCAGCAGCACGCGAGCGCCGCGGCGCAGAGCGGCTTCGGTCACGGCGTAGCCCATGCGTCCGCTGGAACGGTTTGTGAGATAGCGCACGGGATCGATCTTTTCGCGCGTGGGACCGGCAGTGATCAGGATGGTCTCACCGGCGAGATCCTGCGACGCGCCCAATGCTTCGAGAACCGCGGCGACGATCGCGTCGTTCGCGGCAAGGCGTCCGGAGCCGGTCATGCCGCAGGCCAGATATCCTGATCCCGGTTCGACGATCTTCACGCCGCGCTGGCGAAGAATCTCCAGATTCGCCTGCGTCGCAGGATGATTCCACATGTTGACGTTCATCGCTGGAGCGACGACGACCGGCGCGGTGGTAGCGAGATAAACCGTAGTGAGGAAGTCGCCAGCGATACCTTGCGCGAAGTCCGCCAGAACGTCGGCGGTCGCTGGAGCGACCAGCAAAGCATCTATCGACTGCGCCACGGCAATATGTTCGATGGCGGAGTCGATGTTCGGGGAATCAGTGTTTGCAGAATCAGTGTTGCCTGCGTGCTCTTCACCGGGCGAGAACATTCCAGTGATTACTTTTTCGCCGGAGAGAGCGGCGAAGGTGAGCGGGCGAACGAACTCCTGTGCCGCACGCGTCATGATGACCTGCACGCGAATGCCGCGATCCTGCAGCAGGCGCACAATCTCGGCTGCCTTGTAGGCTGCAATGCCGCCGGTGACTCCGAGAGCAACTTTCATAATAGTTTGATGGCAGCGCCTGAAGGCGCGATTCTTTCAGACGTACTTCCGGCACGCCTGAAGGCGTGCCCTGATACGAATCGCACCCGAGGCGAATCCCGTCCGATGCAAAACTCCTGCCTCCGAACTCAGCCCTAGGCGTCTTGCCCGAAAGCTTTATCCAGTTCTTCGGCGGCCTGCTCGGCGGCGCTGCGGGTTTCGGGGATTTCCCATTTGACCTTGCCGGCGCGGATTTCATCTTGCGCAATGCGGCAGGGCTTGCGGGAGTTAGTCTGAACCACCGGGGGCGCTCCGGATTGCAGTTGGCGGGCGCGCCGGGCGGCGACCAGAATGTAGCGATAGTTGCTGTCGAAGCCTTCGATCAATTTCATAGACTCTCTCCCTGATGCCGGGATTTCAAGATTTTGATTGCCGAAAGTTCTGCGTTTCGTTCTTCGCCAGCGTAGCCAAGAAGAACTGCTCCTCTATTTTCCCACGAAACTCAAGATTGCGGGGGCGCACACTCGTCAAACCCGATTACGAAAGACTAGCCGGAGGGCCGCTCACCGCGGCATCGTCGGTTTGCTTAAACGAGTCGAGAATCGATTTCAGGCGCTCGCGCACGTTCGCCAGCCGGCAACGGTCTGCCAGAGCAACGATCGCGGTTTCCTCCGGCGAGAGCGGCCGTCCGGCGCGCACCAGGCGTTCGCCACGCACAATCGCACGCAATGCCTTAATCGAGTCCTCGAGCTGGTCGTTTACGAGAATGTAGTTATAGCGGTCGTAATTCAGAATTTCACGAGTGGCGGTGACCAGGCGGCGTTGAATCACCTCTTCGCGGTCTTCGCTGCGCTTGCGCAGGCGTTCTTCCAGAATCCTGCGATTCGGCGGCAGGATGAAAATGCTGGTCGCGTCGGGGAGCTTTCGCTGAATCTGCGCCGCGCCCTGCACGTCGATGTCGAGTAAAAGATCGCGGCCATTTTGTTCGGCCTCGTGCAGGAACCGGCGGGCCGTTCCGTAGTAGTTGCCGAAGACCTCGGCATGTTCGAGGAACTCGCCATCGCGAATCATTTTCTCGAATTCGTGGCGGGAGACAAAATAATATTGCCTCCCGTTCGTCTCACTGCCGCGCGGCGCGCGCGTGGTGTAGGAGATGGAGAACTCCAGATGGCTGACTTTCTTCAGCAGTTCATTGACGAGGGTCGACTTGCCGGAGCCGGATGGCGCCGAAATGATGTATACGAGTGGCTTGTACGCCGGAGAACTCATTCCAGGTTCTGCACCTGCTCGCGTGATTTTTCGATCTCCGCTTTCATGACGAGTCCGGCCTCCGTAATTTTCAGCGCCTCACCAGCCAACCCTGAAGTTTTCGAAAGCAGCGTGTTGGCTTCACGATTCATTTCCTGCAGCAGGAAGTCGAGTTTTTTTCCGACCTCTCCATTTTCGTCGAGCAGGCCCAGGAAATGCTGGATATGGTTTTCGAGACGGACGATCTCCTCTTGAATATCGCTGCGGTCGACGAGAAGAGCGGCTTCCTGGAGGGCACGCTCTTTATCGGCGCTGGAGCCAAGCAGTTCCTGAAGGCGCGATTGCAGGCGTTCCACGTAGCTTTGCAAGACGGTGCGGCGGTGAAGTTGCACGGTGGTGACCGCCTCACGGAGGTGGGTCATGCGCTCGCGAAGTTCGCGCTCGATGCCGCGGCCTTCCTGCTCGCGCATTTGATTCAGGCGATCGAGCGCCTCGCCGACCGTGGCCATTACGGCGGATTCGAGCGCCTCGTTATCAGAGTCAGTGTCAGCCTCGCTGGCAGAGTCGAGCGCCCCGGGAATGCGCAGAATGGCATTGAGGTCGGGCTCGGCGGGCACGGTAAACTCATCGGCAGCGGCGCGAAAAGCCTTTATGTAGGCGCTGATCAACGGGCGATTCAGTGCGAAGCTTTCGCCGCCGCCGCGCTCCACGTTAAGCGTGACCTCGACATGTCCACGGGCAATCTTCTCTTTGAGCAAACGGCGAAGCTGCATCTCGAGCGAATCAGAGCCCGAAGGCAGACGAAAATGCAGATCGAGAAAACGGTGGTTCACCGATTTCAATGAGAGCGAGAAAGCAGTGTGACCGTTACCTTGAATCGACCTGGAGCTCAGCCCGGTTGACTGCGCGCTGACAGTTTCTTCGGTCCGGTTTATGAGTTCGCCTTTGATCTGCGCAAAACCCGTCATGGAGCGGAGAGGCATAAGTGATTTCTCAATGGTTTGAATTGCCTATTTTAGCTGGGTTGAGCCGGCTCCAGTTTCGGCTCAAAGTCGGCGAACTGCAACTCGTACAAGCGCCGGTACGTGCCCAACTTGGTCATTAAGTCTTCGTGAGCGCCAATGTCTACGATCGCTCCGTTCTCGATCACGACGATGCGGTCGGCGCGGCGAACCGTCGAGAGCCGGTGGGCGATCACAAACACGGTGCGTCCGCTCATCAGGTTGTGCAACGCAGACTGCACCAGTGCCTCCGATTCACTGTCCAGGGCTGATGTGGCCTCATCCAGAATCAGAATCGGCGCATTCTTCAGGATCGCGCGCGCAATGGCGATGCGCTGCCGCTCTCCACCGGAAAGCCGCACGCCGCGTTCTCCGATCACTTCATCGTAACCCGCGGGCAGGGCCCGGATGAAATCGTGCGCTAGTGCGGCGCGGGCCGCGGCCTCAACTTCCTTCAGCGCGACATTGGGCTGGCCATAGGCAATATTGTTGCGGACTGTGTCGTTAAATAGGACGGTCTCTTGCGTAACGATTCCAACCTGTTCGCGCAACGAAGCCAGGGTCACATCGCGGACGTCGAAGCCGTCGATGAGCAACCGCCCCTGGGTGACGTCGAAGAAGCGCGGAATTAAATGCACCAGGGTGCTCTTGCCCGAACCGCTGGATCCGACGATGGCGACGACTTCGCCGCGGCGAACTTCGAAGTTGATATCGTGCAATACCTGCGCGTCCGCGCCTTCGCCGCCATAGGTGAAGCCGACATGATCGAATTGAACGTTTCTTGCGAATTGAGGCAGGCGCCTGGCATGCGGCTTCTCGCGTACGTCGTCTTCGACATCCATGAACTTGAAGATTTCGCTGGATGCGCCAAGGGCCTGCTGAAAATTATTATTGAACTGCGCAAATTTGCGGACCGGGTTATAGAGGCTGAAGACAGCCGAAATAAAGGCCACGAAGATTGACGGGGTCATCTCGCCGTGCTTGACCTGTTCGCGGCCCAGTAGCAGCAGAAGGGCAATTCCGGCGGCGCCAAAAATATCCATCAGTGGAGAACTCATCGCGGTGGCGGCCACGGAGCGCAGGTTGGCGCGGAACAAACGGCGCGCCGCGCCGCGAAAGCGCGAAATCTCCCATTTCTCGCTGTTGAAAGCCTTGACGATGCGGTTGCCGGTAATGGTTTCGTGCAGGATGTTTTGAATTTCCGCCAGTTTGTCCTGTCCATGCCGGGTCGTGCTGCGCACGTGAGAGCCGATCTTGCGCGACGAATAAACAATTACTGGAACGAACAGCAACAGCGCCCAGGCAAGCCTTCCGCCGAGCATTACCACCACGGCGGCCACCGCGAGAAAGGTGAAGAACTGCTGCAGAAACTCCGCCAGCACCGTTGACATGGCGTACTGCACGCGCTCGATGTCGTTGATGATGGTCGAAAGCAAGGTTCCGGTCGTGTGTTTGGAAAAGAATGCCGCCGAGCGGCGCATGATTGCGTTGTAAAGATCATCGCGCAGGTCGGTGATCATGCCGAAACCCGCATGGTTCACCAGGTACGTGCCGGTATAATCGAAAATTCCCTTGAGTATGGTGGAACCGATGAGAGCAACCGCAACCATGGTCCACGCATTCGTAAAATGCGAGGGTACGAACTGCTGCAGATAAACCGAATGATGCGGAAACAGCTGTATGTCTTTTGATCCGGTGGATGGATTCAAAACCCGGTCAAAGATGGGGCTAATCAGCAAAAACTTGGACGCATCGAACGCTCCCACCAATGCCATCAGCAAAACTGAAGACAGGATTTGCCACCAGTAAGGAAGAGCGTAGCGGACGAGACGGGTCAGTTGCCGCATACTGCTCCGGGCGGGCCGCAGTGGCTTACGAACGGTGTTATAGGTGTGTGATGCAAGTGCTTTATTTTACTGCTGTCGTTGGTCGTTTGTCGTTGGTCGTTTCGATTCGTCCGAAGGCGCATGTCTGCATCTGGCAACGGCTGCGAGCTCTTACTAATGACAGCTTTTTCCCCTTACCTCGGCATATCCCGATGCGCCACCTTCACTCTGTATCCCGCTTTATGCAGGCGTTTGCCCACTTCCTCTGCGATCATCACTGAACGATGCTGGCCGCCGGTGCAGCCAAAACTAATGGTGAGATAGCTCTTGCCTTCGTGGATGTAGTGCGGGAGCAGGTATACCAGCAGATCGGAGATGCGGGAAATGAACTCCCGCGTCTGCGGAAAAGAGCGAATGTATTTGGCGACACGTGGATGGCGTCCCGTAAACGGCCGGAATTCCGCCACGAAGTGCGGATTGGGCAGGAAGCGAACGTCGAAGACCAGGTCGGCCTCCTCGGGGACTCCGTGGCGGAAGCCGAAGCTTACACAGGAAACCAGAATGCTTTTTTCGGAGGTCTTCTCGCGGAAGAGTGCGCTGATGTGGGCGCGTAATTCGTGAACGTTGAACTTGGTGGTATCGATCACGATGTCGGCCAGGGCGCGAATGCTCGCCAGGTGGCGCCGCTCGGCTTTGAGCGAGGCGTTGACCGGCGTGTCCGTGCCCAGGGGATGCGGGCGGCGCGTTTCGCTGAAGCGCCGCAGCAGCACCGCGTCAGAGGCCTCGAGAAAGGCGACCTGCGTTGGAATCATGCGGCGTACCGCTTTTAAAATGCCAGGAAGTTGTTCGAGTTGAGAGCCCTCGCGCACATCCACCACCAGCGCCGTGCGGCGAATCTGGGCCGACTGTAAGGCCATCTCGGCGAAGCGCGGGATGAGTTCAATGGGAAGATTGTCAACACAGTAGTAACCCAAATCCTCGAAGGCCTTGAGCACCGACGCCTTGCCGGAACCGCTCATCCCGGTGATGATAACCAGCTCTGGAGCGTGCGAAGCGATCGGCACGCTTGCCTTAAGCGTTTTCTTCCCTTTGCGCACAGGCTTCCGGCGCTTCCGGGAGGCGGACGATTTTCGAGGCGTCATCCACAGGATAGTAGCATCGAATCCCGGCTGACTTCTAAATTGAGTTTCGATTTGTCTAAGCGCAGCCCGGAAAGGTAAGCTAGGTCGCCATGAAGAAGTTTCAAGACCTTACAGAACGGGAAGTGCTGGCTTTGGCCATTGCTCTGGAAGAAGAAGACGAGCGGGTTTATTCGGATTTTGCCGAAGGGCTCAGGCAGGATTATCCCGCGTCGGCGGCGATGTTCGAGGGCATGCGCGAAGAGGAATCGGGGCACCGGCGGCGGCTGATCGAACTCTACCGGCAAAAATTTGGCGAACACATTCCGTTAATTCGGCGGCAGGACGTGCGCGGGTTTGTGGAGCGTCCGGCGCTGTGGCTGATGCGTCCGCTGCGCATCGAGGCGGTGCGCAAGGAAGCCAGCACCATGGAGGTGGAGACGCGGCGCTTCTACGAAAAAGCCGCGGCACGCACCCAGGATGCCGGCGTGCGGCAATTGCTCGACGATCTGATCAACGAAGAGCGCGAGCACGAAGAACGGGCGCAGGAACTGGACAAAGAGAAGCTGCCGGCGAATGTAAAAGAAGATGAAGAGCGGGCGCAGCGTCGCCTCTTCGTTTTGCAGATCGTGCAGCCGGGCTTGGCGGGATTGATGGACGGTTCCGTTTCCACGCTTGCACCGGTGTTCGCAGCCGCCTTTGCCACGAAGAATACTCATGAAGCTTTTCTTGTAGGCTTGGCCGCATCAGCGGGCGCCGGCATCAGCATGGGATTCGCCGAGGCGTTGTCGGATGACGGCAGCTTGACCGGGCGGGGCCATCCCTGGGTGCGCGGCCTGATTTGCGGAGCGATGACCGCACTCGGCGGAATCGGACATACGCTGCCATTCTTGCTGAATGACTTTCGCGTGGCGCTTTGGGCTGCGGGAGCGGTAGTGATTGCCGAGTTAGCGGTGATCACCTGGGTCCGGCACCGCTATATGGACAGTCCATGGATTTCGGCGGCGCTTCAGATCGGGCTGGGCGGCGTGCTGGTGTTTATTACCGGCGTGCTGATCGGGAGTTCTTAAGGCTGCCTTCTGGTTCTCCTACGCCCCAACAAGATTAGAACCTGAACGATCGGCCAGAGTATCTGTTCTGATTTTGTAAATCTTCACACCGCTAAAAAGGGACGGGCGTCAGTTGTGTTACGCTCACCGGCAATTGGTTGTTCGCCACGGCCAACCGGAATTGAAGTAACATCACCGAACTTCCCGGCAAACCACTTCGCCTCCCGCTCCGCCCACATAGTGACGCGCGTGGAAATCTGAACGGTTTTGAGGAGGACACCACCATGATTCGACTCCTGCGTTGCGCATTGTTCTGCGCCACCATTTTCGCGTTAATCTCCGCCTGCGCTACGGCCCAGGATTTCAAGAAGCAGGTAATCTACCAGATCGTTACAGATCGCTTCTATGACGGCAACACGGGGAACGACAACTGCACCCGGGGGGCCGGCCTCTACGATTCCACGAAAACAAATTGGAATCTCTACTGGGGTGGAGACTTAGCCGGAATCCAAGCCAACCTATCTTATCTTCATGGAATGGGTATCACCGCCATCTGGATTTCCCCGCCAGTGGAGAATATCGACGTTAACATTCCGGACAGCAACGGCAATCCCACCGCGCCCTATCACGGCTATTCGGCCGATGATTACATGAAGATCGACAACTTTTTTGGTGACTGCTCAGAAACCTGGACCGCCTTCGATAATCTCGTCACCGCCGCGCATAACTTAGGGATCAAGATTATCGTGGATTTTCCGGCGAACGACACCAACCAGCAGGACGCCGGCGAATACGGCTCACTCTACAACAACGGCACCTTCATGGCTGCCTGCAACAACGATCCCAACGGCTATTTCCATCACAATCCTGGCATCAGCAACTTCGAAGATCGTTATCAACTCCAGTACTACACGCTCGAAGATCTGTGCGATCTGAACCAGGAGAATTCGACCATCGACGGCTACCTCAAGCAGTCGCTGCAAACGTTTCAGCAGAATGGAACCGATGCCTTCCGCATGGATGCCGTAAAGCACACCACGTGGGGGTGGGAGTACAGCGAGGCGAATTCGATTTACACGAACGACCCGAGTTTTGTTTTCGGAGAATGGTACGAAGCAACCAGCGATTCCCTGTTTGCGGATTCGGTTAAGTTTGCGAATAAGAGCGGCATGGCGCTTTATGATTATCCGCTGGGCCTCGCGCTGCGGGATGTGCTCGGCAATGGCAACAGCTTCAGTGAGGTCGACAGCGCGCTGAGCACGGAAGACAGTAACTTCACCTGGCCAAACGATCTGGTCGACTGGGTCGACAATCAAGATCAACCGCGGCTGCTTAGCATGGATAACGATAACAATCGTCTCAACGAGGCTTTGGCATTCGATTTGACAGCTCGCGGCATCCCGACTATCTATTATGGCGACGAGCAGTATATCCACAATGACACCGGCGGCGGTGGCACGCCCTACAACCGCCCGTGGATGAGTTCCTTCAGCACCACTACGACTGCGTACAAGCTGATCACCAAGCTTGCCGCTCTGAGAACTGGAACCAATGACGCTCTAGCCTATGGCACGCAGACGCAACGCTGGCTCAACAGCGATGTATACATTTACGAGCGCCAATTTTATGGCGACGTCGTTCTGGTGGCCATCAACAAGAATACAAGTACGGGTTATTCGATCACCGGGTTGTATACGGCGCTGCCCGCCGGCAGCTACTCGGACTATCTGGGCGGCTTACTGAACGGGTTGGGCATCACCGTAACTTCCGGCAGCGGTGGTAATAACCCGGTAACGAATTTCACTCTCCCAGCCTACGGCGTAGCCGTTTGGGTCGCCAGCACTACGCCGACCGCGCCTGAGGTCGGCTCGATTGGACCGACCGTGGGTCAATCGGGAATGAAAGTGACAATCGCCGGCAAGAATCTCGGAAGTTCCACCGGAAGTGTCTTGTTTGGCTCTACGGCCGCGACCATTAATTCCTGGTCCAGTACCTCGGTTACGTTCACCGTGCCAAATGTTTCGAACGGCGTGTACCAGGTCCAACTTAAGAACAGCTCCGCGCAAGCCGCCAACACGATTCAATTCACCGTGCTTACGGCGAAACTGATTCCTGTGACCTTTACGGTGAATAATGCGAATCCCACTAACACGGGAGACTATATTTATCTCGCTGGTAGCACGGTTGAACTGGGCGACTGGGGCACGACATTTTCCACTGCAGTTGGCCCCATGCTGGATCCCAACTATCCAAACTGGTTCCTGAATGTTTCGGTTCCGGCTTGCCAGAACATTCAATTCAAATTCCTCGACATTCAAGCCAGCGGTAGTGTGGTTTGGGAAAATGGCTCGAATCACTCGTATACGGTTCCGTGCAGCGGAACAGGGTCTGTAAACGTTAACTGGCAGTACTGAAGGCTGACCTAGACGGGCAAGGCGCCTCCACCTTGCCCGTCGCTTAAAGACCGCACTTCTCGCAGAAAAAGACGCGAGAAATGAGGCCCCGGCGGCACTCTTACGGCTGCGTATCCAGCGGGTGCTTGCTCTTTTCGTAGAATTCGTTCTGCAGCTTGAGGCTCACGTCATCGGCCTTCACCGCGCGGATAGACTTGACCAGCGCGTCGATCCACCAATTCATTTGGAACTGGCCTAACTCTTTGGTCGCGGCCGATCCATCCCCAGAATAGTGATTGGGAAAGCGCGCATACCACCAGATGCCGGTGTAGACATCTTCAGGAAGATTCTGGCGATGCTGATCGGCGCCGGATTCGTTGTTGGCGCGGTCGATGTGAACTGCGTCCGGCCGCGCAATCATCATCTTCGAAGTTTCGCTTTCTCCGGCGTGCATATCGATGGAAGTTTTCTTCGCCGGACCGCCGGAGTCCGGGCTTCGCTTGTCGAAAATGTAGACTACGTAGTCGTGATGTTTGTCGAGCTGCGTTTGCGCGAAGTATGGGAGGAGGCTTTCGTTGCCGCCGTGGCCGTTGACGATGATCACCTTCTTGCAGCCGTTGCGCGCCATCTCATCGGTTGTCTCCTGCAACAGGGCTAGTTGCATCTCGCGGCTGTAGGCGACGGTTCCGGGCTCGTGGCGGGCTTCGGCGATTTGCCCAAAATAATATTCGGGGAAGACGACGGCGTATTCTTTCTCGGCAGCGTGCAGCGCGGCGTAGCGGACGTCAAGCAGATCGGTGCCGAGCGGAAGATGCGGGCCGTGCTTTTCGAGGATTCCAAACGGGAGCAGGCACGTGCCTTGCGAGTGGTGAATGCCTTCGCGGAAGTCAGCTGCGGTGAGTTCTTCCCAGTGCACGGAGAGTTTTGGCTCCGAAGTCGACTGTGCTGCGGCGAAAGGCGGAGCGCTCAGCACCGCGCAGAAGAGTGCTGGAACTAGAACGCAAGAAACCTTGCAGCGGGTGCGAGTCGTCATCGATTTCCCTCGGCGGCGAATTCTAGCACGCGCAATGGGCGTATTAAAAACGTAGCAACACGCTGTAGCGGGAGGTTTGATGCGATTAGGTTCGATGCAATTTATAGACCGCGAGGAAGTGGCCCGGCGGCTCACCTACGATGTGTGCATTCCGATTGTGCGCGATGCGATGATCGCATTCTCTCGCGGCGAGACCAGGCAACTGCTGCGGTCGATCATCCCTTTATCCGAAGGGCGATTGTTCGGAGTCATGCCCGGCGCGATGGGCGCGCACGCACCATTCGGAGCGAAGCTGATCAGCGTCTTCCAGGGAAACTCGGTTTTAGGAAGACCGTCGCATCAGGGTCTGGTCATTTTGTTCGACCAGGAAAGCGGCGCGCCGGTTTGCGTGCTCGACGCGGGCGAGATTACGGCCATTCGCACGGCGGCGGCGAGCGCGGTTGCAACTGATGTGTTGGCTCGCAAAGACGCGCGCCATCTGGCGATCCTGGGCTACGGCGAGCAGGCTGCAACCCATGCACGGGCGATCAGCAAGGTGCGCAATCTTGAATCGATCACGATCTGGGGACGGTCTCCCGAACGCGCCCAGTATTTCGCGCAGCGCATGCAAGCGGAACTAGGCGTGCCCGTCGCCCCGGCGGAAGGTGTGAAAGAAGCAGTCGCGAAAGCTGACATTGTCTGCACCGTCACAGCCGCGGCCGAGCCCATCCTGAAGGGCCAGTGGGTGCGGTCAGGCACGCACTTGAATCTCGTCGGCTCAGGCCATGCGGGAGCGACGGAGGTGGACAATGATTTGGTCGTCCGCTCACGCTTCATCGCCGACAGCCGGGAAGGCGTTCTGGCGCAAGGCGCTGAGTTTCTCAGGGCCAAGGCGGCCGGCCTGATCGGTGACGACCACATTGTCGCTGAAATCGGCGAAGTGCTGGACGGCAAAATCGAAGGCCGGCGCGCGGAACACGAGATCACCGTGTACAAGTCCCTTGGCCATGTCGTTCAGGATTTGGCCAGCGCGTGGTGGCTATACGCAGGGAGTGAGAAGCCAGATCGAAGTACTTTATGACAAAGCTTGCCCTTACGGCGCTTCGATCAGCTCCATCTTGCCGTCTCGGGTGCGGTGCAGGATCATTACTTTGCCTTTGGGATCGCGGAAGACGAAGACGTCGCGGTCCCGGAAGTGCGCTTCTTTGATGGCTTCTTCGAGTGTCATAGGGCGCATGGCGACGGCTTCGTCGGAGCGTACCAGGTGCACCTCGGTGGTTTTGGCTACCGCGGGATAGCGGTGTACGGCGACGGGTACGGCGGTTTTTTCAGTGAGGCCGACCTTGGTGTGCGCACCGGCACCGGCGCCATCCGTCGGTATCGAGTGGCCGTTCCATTTTTTCACTTCTTCGCTCTTGCGGGCGGAGCGCTTTTTAGATTGCCATTTGGTTTTGTATTTCACCGCCTGCTTTTCCAGGTGGTCGAGGGCTTCGTTGACGGCAATGGTCATGTCCTTGGCCTGGGCGAGGCCGACGATGGGGCCGTTGCGCGGGCTGATGGTGATTTCGGCTTTGTGGCGGTGCTTTTCGACCGCGAGGATGACATGGGCTTCGAAGCGGTCGCCCAGGATTTTGCGGATTTTTGCGAGTGCAGTTTCTACTTCTTTGCGGATGGCGGGAGTGATTTCGCAGTGACGTCCGGTGTATTCCACGTTCATGGAGCGGCGCTCCTTAGAATCTGCTCGGCTGCATTACTCTTTTACTCTGCGTTGATGGGTGCTGGGAATGCGCATATCTTCACGATACTTCGCCACTGTTCGGCGAGTGACCTGAATGCCTTGCGATTGCAGGATGCGGGTTAGTTGTTCGTCGGTGAGCGGGCGGCTTGGGTCTTCTTCTTCGATCAGCTTTTTGACGCGGCGCTTCAGAATCAGCAGGCTGGTGTTGCCGCCTTCGGGTCCCTGCACGCTTTCGCTGAAGAAATAGCGCAGCTCGAAGACGCCCTGCGGCGTATGCGCGTATTTGCTGGCGACGGCGCGGCTCACGGTGGAGGGATGCACGCCGATTTCTTCGGCGACCTCCTTAATCATCATGGGCTTCAGGTGGTCGATGCCTTTTTCCAGAAAGTCATACTGCCGTGCGACGATGCAATAGCACACTTTGGTGATGGTCTGCTTGCGCTGCTCAATGTTCTTGATGAGCTGGATGGCGCTCTTGTAGCGCTCTTTCACATAGTCACGGGTATTCTTATCGTTGTTGTCGCGGGTGATCAGCTTTTTGTAAGCGGGGTTGAGGCGAAGCTGGGGCAGGTCGTCGTCGTTCATCAGGACCAGCCACTCATCGCCGTGCTTGATGAAAGCGACATCGGGCTCGATCAGGCGGGCCTGGACTTTGTTGTACTGCAGGCCGGGACGGGGATCGAGGGTGCGAATGTAATCGATCGCCTGCTGCACGGCGTCGGAGGGGCGTCCGATGGCTTTGGCGATCTCGCGAAGCTGCTTGCTTTGCAGCGCGCGCAGATGCTGGTCGACCACGGCCACGGCATCCTGCAGAAGCTGCGCGGTGCCGTTGCCGTTTCGTTCTCCGTTTTTTTCGCCATTTTTGTGCTGCGCCAGTTGTTGCTGGTGATAGCGCAACTGAAAAAGCAGACATTCGCGCAGAGTGCGGCAACCGACGCCGGGAGGATCGAGCTGGCGAATGACTTCGAGAGCTTCCTGAAGGTCGGCAGGGGTGAAGCTGGACTTGCGCAGAGGTTGCGGAGGCGCGGATACAGGTTCAGGCGCAGGAGCCGCGGCCGCAGCCGCGGCATTTCCGTTATGCGTGCCAAATGAGGCTTCGGCTGGAACGCCGGCAAGCGGCTGATTCCCCGATACGCCGGAAAATTCGGGCGCGTTCGCGGCCGCGCCGATCATTGCATTCACATCCGCGGCGGAAAAACTGGCGCCGGAATCCGCGCCTTCAAAAGCTACTTCGCTTGACGATGGTTCTTTAGACGTTGCTTCGTCAGAGGTTGTTCCTTCGGGCCTTGCTTCTTCAGGCGTTGCCTGGTCAGATCCGGACTCGTCGTGGCCCAAGCCGAGAGCAGCCGCTTCGCTGACAATCTCTCGCGCGGTCGCGGCATCGGCTTCGGGAGGCGCCGGCGGGGCAATGCCCAGCATCTCCTCGTCGCTGGCGATCAGGTAGCCGTCTTCGTTCAGGTTGCCGATGATCTGCTCGGCGGCTTCGCGCACCGCGGAGCTAAGGCTGAGGGCGCCTAGTTGCCACGCCAGGTGATCGGTAAGAGTGGTGGGCTTGGAGAGGAAGTTTTCAAACGACGGGCGCTCGATCTCTTCCATCTCGCCGCGGGTGCGGTAGCCGGGATCGAGATAGTCCTGAAAGAATGAGCCGAAATCGATCTCTTCAAAGGGATCTTTCTTTTCGGCGGTGATGGGAACTTCTTCGCCTGAGGCGGGAGCGGGGCGGTCGCGCTCTTCTTCTTTGCGGCCAACCTCGTCGATCAACGGGACGGATTCTTCCAGCTCTTCGAGAACCGGATTCTCGACCATCTCGGCGTTGATCATGTCCTTGAGCTCGAGCTTGTTGAGCGCGAGAACGGAAACCATCTGCACCAGGCCGGGGGTGAGGATCTGGCGCTGCGATAGCTTGACGCTCAGTTTGTGCTGAAGCAAAACCATGTGTTCGGCCCGAAACTTCTTATCTAGCACGCCAACAGCAGATTCCTCACCGGCAAAGAACGCCGGTTCGGAATGACAAAGTTAAGATCACACCAGCGAAAAGCTTTCTCCCAGATACACACGCCGCACTTCCGCATCGCCGGCCAACTGTTCGGGCTGACCCTGACGGAAGATTCGACCATCGTCGATGATGTAGGCGCGATCGGTTACAGAAAGAGTCTCGCGCACGTTGTGGTCGGTAATCAACACACCGATGCCGCTGGCCCGCAGACTGCTGATAATTTTCTGCAGGTCGAGAACGGCGATGGGGTCGATCCCGGAAAACGGTTCGTCCAGCAAAATGAAGGTTGGGCTGATGCACAGGCAGCGGGCAATCTCGACGCGGCGGCGCTCGCCGCCTGATAAAGCGTAGCCCCGATTCTGCCGGATGTGCTCCAACCCCAGTTCATCGATAAACTTCTCCATCTTCTCGCGGCGCTCGTGCCAGGACATAGGCTGCGCCTCCAGCACCGCGAGGATGTTCTCCTCTACCGTGAGTTTGCGAAAAACCGAAGCTTCTTGCGGGAGATAGCTGATTCCATACTGACGCGCCCGCAGATACATGGGAACATCAGTGATGTCCTGACCGTCGTACAAAACCCGGCCGGTATCAGGGGGGATGAGGCCAACAATGGCGTAGAAAGTAGTCGTCTTGCCGGCGCCGTTGGGGCCAAGTAAACCCACCACTTCGCCCTGCTCGACGCGCAGGCTGACACCATTTACAACGCGACGGCCACGGTACGATTTGCCAATTTCATCTGTGGCCAGGGTACGCATTTATCTTGCCATTCGTCTTTATTGTTTGGCCACTCGCGTTTGTGTTACCACAGGAGTACTTGCTTCGCCTTCTACGAGCACCCTATCATCGCCTCGAAAGAAAGTCAACGAAACCCCGGTAATCTTGCCCCGTTCGGCATCAAAAATGCTCGGCGGTCCGCCCGTGAGAACGAATTTGTCGTCGGACGCCGTGTAGTTCAGCAACTTTCCTTCGGCGCGCCGATTTGGTTGGGTGACGACTACATTGCCACGGGCGATCATATGATCGAGCTGACCTGGCCCGGCAACAGCCTGTGTAGCATGCGCGGCAAGTTGTTGATTGCCTGATGTTTGCAATCGAGGACGCAGGTATGCGTCCATGGTGTCGGCAGTGGCAGTGAAGCTGGTTCCCTTGGCCACTACTCCGCCCTCGTAGTGCGCGATGCGGTCCGCGTCGGCATAGGTCAGCCGGGCTGAAGTTATGGCCACGGGGCTGGTGTCGTCGGGCTTTTCCTCAGGTTTTCCTTTCGTTTTGGGGGCTCTCCTATTGTTTGGGCCTCCGTTCGGAGCTTGGCCGGCTCCCGGCTCAACCAGTTTAGCCTGCACCAGAACGGTGGAGACTGGTTGCGACGCCGTACCCTGTGCCACCAGGAAACGGCGCTCCCGGTCGAACTGGATTGAAGGCGCTTCGACGATGTTGGCGTCCTGCCAGAGGCGAGCGTTCCCCTCGTAAAGAGCGACGGCTGGGGAATTATGCGCCGTCATGGTGGCCGAGGTCACGTGAATCGGCGAAGCGGAGGCCAGCAGAGCTCCGTTGGGTTGCTCTGTGAGTTCGCTGTACGTGCTCTTTACGTCTCCTTTGGCGAACGAATCGTCGGTCGCGCGATTGATGCGGATGGTCTTTGCGGTGGTGACCATGCCGCCGTCGGAAACTCGAGGGTTGCCGGTGAGAACCAGAATCTGGTCGGCGGGAGTGTAGCGAGCTTTGTCGGCCCAGGCTTGTGTTCGCTTTTCCGGAGGCTGGCCGTCATTGTATGCGACGCTTCCCTGCTGCACGACGGATGCAATCCCTCCCTCGGCGAGAAATGAGGCATCGAGAGTCTGGCTGGTGCTCACGCGGTCCGGCACGCCGGACGAAGAGCTGACGATCTTTGCCTCGGGCGCGCCATGGACCGAAGTTAGACGGCTTGGGCCTTTAGCAGTTGCAGCAAACCTCGCTTCAAAGCGGCCGGCTGTAATGACGGTATGCTGGGGAGGATTTTGCGCGGAAGCTTTCGCCGAATTTCGGGAGCTCGGCGGATTCGAGTTCTGCGCCTGAGAAATCATGATCTGCGCCGCCCCGGAAGTTTCGGCATGGTCTAATCGGCGTCCTTCCGCGACGAAGAAGTCGATGACCGGCGCGGTAATGTCGTAATCCTGAGGTTCCGAAGCATGGGGTTCCGAAGCATGCGGCGAGGGATTCGCGGATGCGTTGGTTGCGGGCTCTCTGTTGCCGGCAGCATGTTGAGCCAGCCGGACTCCGTCCATCGCATGCACTTTCTGGAGCTGGTTCTGGCCCACGAAGTCGAGGATCGCGCGTCCGGCGTCGCCCTGTATCGGTTGCATCCCCATACGCTCAATGTGGACATTGCCGGTTAATGTGCCTGTGCGCAGCAAGTCTTGCCTTCCCGCAGGTTTGCTCGCCCGCGCGCTCGTCGGTGCGCCCGCCGGTGCGCTCACTAATAGCAGATCGGCTTCATCGGCGCGGGCTCGCATCTGGTCGGCGTCTTGCGCGGTCGTTTCCGCATTCACATTTCCAGTGGCCAGCACCCGCTCGACATTGTTGTCTTTTCCCAGGAAAAACGTGGCCTCGTCCGACTGCGCGGTTCCACCCGCGCGCTCCAGCCGAGGATGTTCCAGCACGACTTGATGCGGATCGCGTGTGAATGTGCCGTGAGTGGCAAAAAGGTGGGCGGCATCCCGCCCGGGCAGCGTCACATGGACTTGCGAGACCAGCGTGAGCACGTTTCGCTTACCGGAGTACTGCACGCCCACGGCCCAGCCGCTGGCCTGCGGCGTGCTGAAATCCACACGCGCATCGGTGGCGGCGTCTCCGCTGTTTTGGTTGAAGACCAGGTTTTTCGTCTTGAGATGGATAGGATTCTTGAGTTCTTTGGGCGTTCCCTGGTCGGGGCCAGCCTCGCCGGTTGGATTGGCTTGCAGATCGATCTGCACTTCCCCATGAGCGGTAACGTCGCCCGTTTTCTTGTCGTAGGAGAAATCGTCGCCGTAAATCTGGTCGAAGCGCGAGGAATCGCGGCCGTAAAGAATAATGCTGACGTTGTGCAACTCGGCGCTGCCATCGAGTTTGAATTGCTTGAGGTTGCTCGCCCGAATCGTGAACTGAGTCCGCTTCCCGTCTGACTTCGAGAACTCAAAGCCATTCGCGGTCTGCTTGATGTCAATCCCAATCTTGTTGGGAATTTCCTTCAGCACGTTGCGCTCTCGCAGATGGGCATAGAAATACATTCCTGCCACAGTCGCGGAAAACAGCACCGCAATCGCGGCCAGCCAGCGGCGCAGGCGGTAGATGGGAAGAGGCATGTAAGTTCAGTTTAATGGAAGCGGCTGAAGAGCGTAATCGAGGACGAGCGGCGGGGGGGATCGCGCCGTCACGTGCAGGATTCAATCAGGAGGGTTGCTCGCGATGCGCCTGCCTCTCAAAGTAGAAGGCCACGCCGAGCGCCAGGATGACAGCCGCCACGCCAAACAGAGTCAGGGCCGGAACGTTGTTGGGCTCGAGGATGATGACTTTTCTCGCCATCGCGATCAAGGCTACTTCGAGGACCAGGCGAACATGAAAGGCATCCTTCCGGAGATATGACTTCAGGGTCTCCAGCAACTCGACGCCTATAAGGATTAGCAGGAAGAACGAGAAGACTTCGAGGAGGCCTTGCACCGGGATTAGAAACCTGGGAGGCGCCCAGATCTCTTCTGCAATCAGGAAGCCTAGATGTACGGTGGAAAGCGTTACCACGATGATCAGCAGAAACGCCAATGCGATGGCGACAAGCCTTTGAGCCTTGGTCAGAAGGGTTTCCATATCGTTTCCATTCAATCGGGCGTGGGCGACGACGATGTTTACATGGCCGGCGAAAAACTTCAACACGGAGGGCCCACACCTCTCAGGTGAGATGGCTCTGCTTCGATTATTCCCTCGGGATTCCTCCGGAGTCACGGGCTATCGATTTGAGATCCCGCAAAGTTAGTTCGAGACCGCCGAAGTCGGGATGATCGTTGTGGCCGATGGTGAAGGCGATGTCGATGGCGTCTCCGGCCAGAAGGGGCGACTGTTGCAGGCGCTCGGCCATATGCCAGCCCAAGGCGTCGAATACAGTTCGTCTGGCAGTTCTCAGTTCCCGGTTCTCAGTTCTCAGTTGAAAACCTTTCGCTTCGGTCTTCTCGTTCTCGTTGCGACGAATGGCTGCGCCATCGGGATGGCACCTCGGCGTGGCCAGCACCGCTTCTGCTGAGAGTTCCTCTTTGCCCGGCTTTTCGATCACGGAATTTGCGGGGGAGAATTCGTGACCACTCGCGTCATCTCCCGCTTTCAACTTCAATTTGATGTGTTTATCTTTCAGAATTTTCGGCGGCGCGATCAAACGAACGCCGCTGGCGGAAAATGCGGGTTCGTGATTCCCCGCTCCATGCGGCTCGAGCAGGCGCAAAACCTGAAAGAGTGTGGGAGTGATTTCATCCAGATGCAGCTCGGCTTCCAAGTCGAGCACGGGATCAAAATCCGCCGGAGTCAGCCGAGCGCGCGCAAATGCATCCAACTCTGCGCGCAATTGCACCACGTTCGCCGAGGGCATGGCGAATCCGCAGGCGTGGGAGTGTCCGCCGTAGCGCGTGAAAAGCGCATGCGATGCCTCGACCGCTTCGAGCAGGTGAAAAGCGCGGATCGAACGGCCGGAGCCAAACGCCTCGTCGCCTTCGCGCGCGATCACCATGGCCGGCCGGTGGTAGCGCTCGACCACGCGGGTGGCCGCGATGCCGATGACGCCGCGGTGCCAGCCTTCGCCGTCCACTACGATGCAGTAGGCTTCGCACAGCGCGGGGTCGCTGAGAATGCGCTCGTCGATGGACCGGAGAATCCGGCGCTCTTCCTCCTGCCGGTCAGCATTGAGCCGGTCGACCTTGGCAGCCAGCTCACGCGCGCGAACAGGGTCTTTTACGCTGAAGAGCTCGATCACATCGCGAGCAATATCCATTCTTCCAGCGGCGTTGATACGCGGAGCGATGCGGAATGCAACTTCCGTGGAAGTGGGCGGCCGTTTCGTGGAAATCTGCGCCACTTCCAGCAGAGCCTTCAGCCCTGGATTTACCGCGCGGCGCAAGGCATCCAGACCTAGTTTTGCGAACACACGATTCTCGCCGGTCAGCGGCACCGAGTCGGCAATGGTCGCAATCGCCACCACTTTCATGAACGAGCGCAACATGCGCGCGTGATCTTTTTCATCGAGGCGACGCTGCATCAATCCCTGCGCCACCTTGAACGCAACCCCCGCGCCGCAAAGCTGCTTGTAGGGATACGTGCATCCAGCCTGATTGGGATTCACAACCGCCGTCGCCCGGGGCACGCCGTCCGGCCCGGGCAAGTGATGATCGGTCACGATCAGGTCGACACCCAGGCGCTGCGCGGTCTCCGCTGGAGCGAAGGCGCGGATGCCCATGTCGACGCTGATGATGAGGCGGATGCCTGCGGCTGCAGCGCGCTCAATCACATCATCGCGCAAATCGTAGCCCTCGCGAATGCGGTGAGGCACATGAAAATCTGCCGCGCCTCCGCAAAGCTCGATCGCAGTCTTCAGTATGATGACGGCCATTGTGCCATCGACGTCGTAGTCGCCGTAGATCAGGATGGGTTCTTTGCGTTCGATCGCCGCATCCAGCCGATCCACGGCGGCGCGCAGGCCAGTCATTTGTCCTGGTGCGTGCAGATGATCGACAGAAGGAGAAAGAAAACGAGAGGCCGCTTCAACATCCCTGATGCCGCGCCGCATGAGCAAGCGCGCCAGGGTATGCGCCGAACGACTTTTTGAATTTTCGCTGGTTCGGATCGCGGCGCTAAACGGCAAGTTGGGCAACTCGCGTAAAGCCCCTGCCAGGGTCCGCACACCAACCGGGTCTTCGGCAGGCAGCTCCCAGCGCACGGCTAGTTCTCGTCGTCCTGATCCGGTTCGTCGATAGGGATGCCACCAAAATCTTCTGACACTTCCAGCAGGCGCTGGTAGCGGTCGTACCAATCGGTGCTGGTTTCGCACAAGAACATCGATCCCTGGTAAGCCCAGCCCAACTGCAAGAATCCTATCTTGCCGATGTGTGCGCGCAGCCAGCGCGCATCCTCGACGTCGTCGCCGTCGGAGAACTCGGAGTTGGCAAGCCGTTGCACCAACTCGTCGAGCTCTTCGCGCTCCAGCTTCCAGACGTGCATGGTCAGAAAGGCAGCCCCCGCGCTCTTGGCCAGTTCGACGAAATCCTTCCAGCCGTCGGGATTGGTCCCCATCTCCCACATGACGCACTGCACCTCGTCGTAGTCCACGTAGCCGTGGAAACGGCTCATGCCGTGGCCTTCGATGAAGGCGATCATGTCATCTTTCACAATGGTCAGGTCGTCTGGCGTGGGCGACATACGGATTCCTAGCTTAAGCATTGTATGACGTTTGCCCAGAAACCTGCCAGCGCGGGTGGTGGGTGACTTCCGGTTGGCCGCAACACAGCAACGATTGAAGTTCCCACGAGCGGACTTCCCTTAGCATCGCTGGTGTCTCGTTTTCCCGGGCCTACCAGACATAGGTTCCTACGGACTCTGGCGGTAACATGGTCTGGAAGAATTTATCGTGGTACTTCACCGTAAAGGGCTTCGCGAAATTCCCCGTGTTAGAAACCACCAGAACCGTCTTGTGCTGAGGAGTAGAAAAGGCGACGCTGGCCAACTGCTCCATCTCACTCGACGCCACTCGCGCTGAGCCCGGAGGTACAAACTGCGAGAAATGCTCGAGCACATAATAAGCAACGTTCTTGGTCACAGAATCGCCGTTAAGAGTAAGGGCCCCTGAGCATCCGGTACATCCGCCATTGTTAGTGTGCGGCCCGTTCTGCGGATCGGCTGCCAAATTCCACAGCAGCACGTTGCGACACCAATTCCGCGTCGCACCAATCATCACACTGCGCACGGGCTCGGCAATTCCGAGGGGACCCTCGGAGCGCCGCCCGGTCACCGATTGCTCTGTGAGGTAGAGGTTCTTGTTTGGATAAGCGTCGTGGACTTGCGTCAGAAGGCTTGCCTCGCCGCCGTAAAGATGAAAAGCCGTTCCATCCACATACTCGCTCGCGGCAGGATCGGCCAGAATCGAAAGTGGATACGACAAAACGTCCGGATTATGGTCATAGAGCAGAATCTTCGTCCGTATTCCCGCCTTTTGAAATGCAGGGCCTAAATCATCTGCGATGAACGTATCTTGTTCTTTGGCAAACATCACCATGCTGGGCGTGTTCTTGGGATTCAGCGGCTCATTCTCAACTGTGATCGTATCGATCGTGATGCCCTCGGCGCGCATCGCTTCGATGTACTTCACGAAATACTTCGCGAACGCCCCGTAGTATTCCGGCTTGAGCTCGCCGCCCTTCACATCGTCGTTCGACTTCATCCATGCGGGAGCAGACCATGGAGATCCTAGAATCTTGATGTCCGGCTCGATTGCGAGAATTTCTTTTAATACTGGAATCACATCGGTGCGGTCCGGCCCCAGGTCGAATTTCGCCATGTCCACATCAGTCTCGCCCGGCGGCAAGTCATCGTAGGAATACACGCGCTCATTCATATCGGAGGAGCCGATGCTTACTCGCAAATAGCTCACGCCGATCCCACCGTCGCCGCGCGTAAACAGCTGCTTCAGCAGAGCCGAGCGTTGCGCAGCGCCCATGCGCATCAGCAACTGAGCGCTTCCCCCGGTTAGCGCAAAGCCAAAGCCATCGATTGATTGGAAGGGCTGCGCATCATCTACCCTGAGAACCGGCGCCTGGCCGGGTTCCGAGGAAAACTGCAGCGCGCCGGGCTGTAGCGCAACCAGAGCAGTCCGGTCGGGCGTGGTCAGCCAGAGCCGCGCGTCCTTCTCTTGCTGAGCGTTTAATGACAAGGAGACGAACAGCAGGGCGCAACACGAACATAGGAGCGATTTCAGCTTCACGAGACCTCCTTTACGGGCCCGGGGTACTAGAAAGACAAACGATTGCCTGCCACGATTCTTCAATGATAAGAGCAGGCCAGAACCGCGCCTGTCAACCCCGACTCGAACCGCAACGGTGGGCAAATTCAAGGTTGATTGTCCGCTGATCTCAGAGCCGGCGCAATACAAGAACGCGTGTATACCCAGAAACCGGGCCAGTTGCCCAAGGTCGGCAATTCGGAATCTGACTCGCCAGCGCCCCGCCCTTGCGCTGGCCTCTTTCTTTCACTCCATTTAGAATCTTCTGTCCGCTTTCGTCGGCATATCTGCCGATAACGACAGGAGGCGCATCCGCCTTGATTCCGCGTTATACCCGCCCGGAAATGGGCCGCATCTGGAGCGACGAAAACCGCTTTCGCACCTGGCTGGCCGTGGAAGTCGCGGCCACCGAAACCCTGGCTGAGGCCGGCATGGTGCCGAAGGCGGCCGCGCGGGCAATTCGCGAGCGCGCCGATTTCCGCGTGGAGCGCATTCACGAGATCGAGGCCGAAGTGCGCCACGATGTAATCGCCTTCACTACTGCGGTCGCAGAAATCGTCGGGCCGGATGCGCGCTGGTTTCACTACGGCCTGACTTCGAATGACGTGGTCGACACGGCGCAGGCGCTGCTCATCCAGCAGGCATCGGCGCTGATTACGCAGGATCTCGAACGCCTGGCGGAGGTGCTCGAACGCCGCGCCTGGGAATTCAAAGACACGCCGATGGTCGGGCGCACGCACGGCATTCACGCCGAACCCATCACCTTCGGCTTCAAGATCGCTAACTGGTATTCGGAAACGCAACGAAATATTGCGCGCTTCGCGGCGGCGGCCGAAGATTTGCGCGTGGGAAAGTTTTCCGGCGCGGTCGGAATCTTTGCCCATCTCACGCCGGAGATTGAAGAGAAGATTTGCGCGCGCCTCGGATTGAAAGCCGCGGCCGTTTCGTCGCAGGTGATTCAGCGCGACCGCCACGCGCAGTACCTCGCGACGCTGGCAGTGATTGCCTCAACTTTAGACAAGATCGCAACCGAAATCCGCCACCTGCAGCGCACAGAAGTGCGCGAGGCTGAAGAATTTTTCAGCGAGAAGCAGAAGGGCTCGTCGGCGATGCCGCACAAGCGGAATCCGGTAACCAGCGAACAGATCAGCGGCCTGGCGCGGGTCGTGCGTGGCAATGCGCAGGCGGGATTTGAAAACGTGGCGTTGTGGCATGAGCGCGACATCTCTCACTCATCGGCCGAGCGCGTGATCCTGCCGGATTCGACAACGCTGGTCGATTATCTGCTCAATAAAACCTCTACCCTGATCGAGATGATGTTCGTCTATCCCGAGCGCATGCGCGCTAACTTGGAAAGCACGCGCGGTTTGATCTTCAGCGGGCAATTGCTGCTCGACCTGGTAGAACACGGAGTATCGCGCGAAGACGCTTACCGGATAGTGCAGACCCACGCTATGCGGGCGTGGAAGGAAGGTCTGGACTTTCATCAGCTCGTGTTAGCCGACAAGGAAATCACGGGAAAAGTTCCGCGCAAGCAGATTGAGTATGCCTTCGACCTGCCACGCCAGTTAAAGAATATCGACAAGATTTTCGCGCGCGTATTTGGAGAGGAACGCAAGAGCGGTGCGAAATCAGGATCACGCGCAAAGACTTCGCGCACG
>Ga0209380_10000383_pt1 | contig 31140 bp, 30 predicted proteins | sample HubBroMetageWFT6_FD_188347 | JGI IMG/M metagenome (GOLD analysis project Ga0209380, IMG submission 188347) | Warmed and freeze-thawed soil microbial communities from the Hubbard Brook experimental Forest, New Hampshire - Hubbard Brook CCASE Soil... | ecosystem: Environmental > Terrestrial >... | reverse complement strand
GATCGGGGGTTCATGATCAGGAACGGGCGGGTGGCCATGGATGCGGGCTGGAACTCCGGCATTCGCCAGTCGGCCGCGCTCGGAGCCAGCGCGACCTTGGCTGCCAGTCCCGCCAGCAGCCACGCCGCGGCCGATGCGGCCGCTACCCAGAGCAGGTTCGCGAACGCGAACGCGATGAGCGCTGCGATCGGGGACCCGATGAGCAGGCCCAGGGCCAGCCAGCGCCGCAGGCCCCGCCCGGCCAGGAACCAGAAGCCGGCGGCCAGGCTGACGGCCGCGCTGGCCAGGCCGATCGCCAGCATCGCGATGCTAGCGAGCCCTCCCTCGACGGCAAGGACGGCAACGGCCGCCGCCGCCAGGAGAAAGCTCAGGCGCGCGAGCCACCGCCGGGCCGGACTCCGCCCGGCATCCGCCGGAGGCCGCACCTCTTCGACGTCCGCTGCCAACGCCAACCTCCCAAATACGCCGCAATGTCCGGCTGGCGGGCCCGGCGCTGGAAACAGTCATAATCTGCCCGCGGTGGCCGCGAGCGCGTCACCCGGCCAGGGTGACTCGCGGCGACGCCGCGCCCGCGGAGCGCGTTTGCTGGCCTAGGGCCTGGGCATACCCGGTCCGGCAGTGCTGGCCCAGGGGGACGACCCCCTGGAACCCCCGCCAGGATCATCGGGGGAGGACAAGACGGGCGCGACAGCAAGCCCGGACGGTCAGCAGGAGCAGAACGCAGCTCTATGGGCCGGCCGACGCCGGGCGGCCGGCATCTACGGTGCGATCATCACCGCGTCGATCATGACGGCGGCAGGCCCGGCGCTGACCACCATGTCGCTCGCGGTGTCGGTCCTGGTGACTCTCGTGGTCTACTGGCTCGCGGAGCAGTACTCCGAGATCGTCGGCCGGGCCGCGCACGGTCACGTGGCGACCTGGGCGCACGTCCGTAACGCGCTCGCCAGCGGCTGGCCCATTGTCAGCGCGTCCTTCATTCCGCTGGTCGTTCTCGTGGTCGCCCGGCTCGCCGGAGCATCCCCGGCGACTGCCGCTGACGTGGGCGTTGCCGTGGCCATCGTGGTGCTGACGTTTCATGGCTGGGCAGCAAGCCGCGCCGTCGAACTGCGCGGCTGGCGGCTGCTCGTGTCGACCTCGGTCGCGTCCGGGCTCGGGATCGTCATGGTCGCGCTCAAGAACGTGGCGCTTCACCTGCACTGAGGGCGCCGCTTAGGGTCGGTTTCATGCAACCGAGCAGCGAGGTCATCTCCGTAGCGGTGCCGGGCGGCAGCCTGGCGGTGGAACTGATCAACTCGGCGACCGAGCCGGTACTCACCGTGCACGGCATCAGCAGCCAGCGCAAGCTGTGGAACTGGCTGCGGGCCGCCCGGCCCGACCTCAGCCTGATCGCTCCTGACCTGCGCGGGCGCGGCGACAGTGTCGGCGTCACCGGAGACTCATCGGTCGCCAGGCACGCGGCCGACATGGTGGCGGTGCTGGACAATCTCGGCCTCGACAGCGTCCATGTCTGCGGCATGTCGATGGGCGGATTCGTGGCGGTCGAGCTTGCCGTCAGCCACCCGAGCCGGGTCAAGAGCCTGATCCTGGTCGATGGCGGGTTCCGGCTGGCGAAACCCCGGGGCCTGACGCCTGAGGGGCTACCGGCCGTCTTCAGGGACCGGCTTGCCCGGCTGGACCGTGACTGGCCCGCGGTTAGCGACTACGCCGAGTTCTTCGTGGCGAACACCGCGCCGCTGCTGGACCCGGCGGACCCGCTGCTCCTCGACTACCTCGCTCATGATCTGTCTGGAGACCGGGTGCGGCTCAGCGCTGACGCCATGATCGGTGACGCGACCGACATTTTCTTCGGTCCGTCGAAGTGGCAGCAGCTGGCCGTGCGCACGCGGCTGCTCACGGCGCAGTGGGGGACCGGGCGAGACAGCCGGCCGGCCTACCCCGCCCTGGGTGCCAAGGCACTGCGCGCCAAGCTCGGCGACGTCCTGACGGTCCGGAGGGTCGACGGCGTGGATCATGCCGCCTCGATCATGACGGCGACGGGCGCGGGTGCTACCGCCGAGCTGATCGGCGAGGCGCTGCCGTGACCGCCGGCCAGGCCCTGATGGCCGCGCTCAGCCGGGAGCTTCCGGCCGACCGGCTGATAGCTGACCCGGACGTGCTCGCCGCGCTGTCGCACGACGATGCCGAATGGGCGCCGGCCGGGACGCCAGCGGTCGCGGTGCGGGCGCGGTCGGAGGCCGAGGTCCAGCACATCGTGCGCACGTGTGCCGAGCTCCGCGTGCCGGTCGTGCCGCGCGGCGCGGGCACCGGACTGTCCGGGGGTGCCAACGCGGTCACTGGCTGCGTGGTGCTCGACCTGTCGCAGATGAACCAGATTGTCGAGATCGATCCCGACAATCTCGTCGCGGTCGTGCAGCCCGGAGCGATCAACAACGACGTCAAGTCAGCGGTGGCCGAGCACGGGCTCTGGTATCCGCCCGATCCTGCGAGCGCGCCCTGGTCGACGATCGGCGGGAACGTCGCGACGAACGCCGGCGGTCTGTGCTGCCTGAAGTACGGCGTGACCCGCGACTACGTGCTCGGGCTGCGCGCGGTCGTCGGCGGCCCGGTCGAATACGGCACGGCCGTCCGGCTCGGGCGCCGCACCACGAAGGGCGTCGCCGGCCTGGACCTGGTCGGCCTGTTTGTCGGCTCCGAGGGGACGCTCGGCGTCGTGACCGAGGTGACGCTGCGGCTGCGGCCGGCGCCGGCGGGCACGCCGCGGACGGTGGTCGGCGCGTTCGGCGATCTGGTGGCGTCGGGCGAGGCGGTGGCGTCGGTGACCCGGCTCGGGCTCACGCCCGCCGCGCTTGAGCTGCTGGACCGCGCCTGCCTTCAGGCGGTCGAGGACTGGAAGCACCTGGGCATCGAGGCCGACGCCGCGGTGCTCCTGCTCGCCCGCGTGGACACGCCGGGGGAGTCCGGCGCGGCCGAGGCTGCTGCGATCGCCGCGACGATGGCGGAGGCGGGCGCGCTCTGGGTCGAGCAGTCGAGCGACGACGCGGAGGCCGAGGCGCTGTTTGACGCCCGCCGCCTTGCCTATCCCGCGCTGGAACGGCTCGGCCCGGTGCTCACGGAGGACATCTGCGTGCCGCGCTCCAAGGTGCCGCAGATGCTCGAGCAGATCGCGAAGATCGGTGCGGCGCACGGGGTTACGATCGCCAACATCGCGCACGCCGGCGACGGCAACCTGCATCCGCTGATCGTAACGCCGCCGGGGGACGACGCGGCCAGGGTCGCCGCGCAGGCGGCGTTCGAAGAATTCCTGGACGCGGCGATCGCGCTCGGCGGGACCGTCACGGGGGAGCACGGCGTCGGCCTGCTCAAGCGGGCGGGGCTGCGCCGCGAGCTCGACCCGGGCTCGCTAGCGTTGCAGATAGCCGTGCGTAAGGCGCTGGACCCGCTGGAGATATTCAATCCGGGCAAGGGCTAACAGGAAGGGCACTTACTGATGACCTCGACGCAGGAAATCACGATCACCCGCACCTTCGAGGCCCCGGCTGAGCTGGTGTACCGGGCCTTCGTCGATCCTGACCAGCTGTGCCTGTGGTTCGGCCCGGAAGGATTCTCGGTGCCGTGCGAGACCGTCCAGATTGACGCGCGCCCCGGCGGCTTCCAGCGGTTCATCATGGTCAGCGACGACGACCCGAGCGTCAGGAGCCCGATCGACGCGACGTTCAGCGAGGTCGTCGAGAACGAGCTCCTGGTCGGGCACCAGGACGTGGCCGGCATCCCCGGCCATCCCGGCACCGAGAGGTTCAGGCTGCGGCTGGAGTTTCACGACGAGGCCGACGGCACAACCCGGCTTGAGCTTCGCCAGGGCCCGTTCACCGAGCAGCTGGCTAGTGATACGAGTGCGGGCTGGGAGAGCTCGTTCGTGAAGCTCGACTCGCTGCTGCGGCGCTCGCTGTAGCCGCGCCCGGGCAACTCTGAGCGACTGCGGACGGAATTGTCAGCCTAGTCGAGTATGCTCCGTCGAGCGCCACCTCCTAGCCGATGCTGGGGACGGCGGGGAGGTGCGCGCTGCTTTAGCATCTGCTGCTTGTGTCCGTCGGCGTGATGACTGCCGCCGACGCATCATGTCTTCCCGCGACCGCTCCGGCCCGAAAACTCGGTCTTGAAAAGTGATATCAGAATGATAGGATCCTGATAGACAAGACATCAGAAGGCCGCTGGAGCCCAGCGGCCAGCCGTCGAGGAGGCGGGAGATGGGCGATCCAGCGATCGCGGTGCTCGGACTGCGCAAGAGCTTTGGCGCGAAGGAGGCAGTGGCCGGGATCGATCTTGAGATCGCCGCCGGCTCACTGGCCGGGCTTGTCGGCCCCAACGGGGCCGGGAAGACCACATCGCTGTCCATGATGACCGGCCTGCTCCGGCCAGATGCGGGCAAGGTCCTGATCAACGGGGTGGACGTGTGGGCCGACCCGCCCGCGGCCAAGGCCATCATCGGGGTCGTGCCGGCTGATGTCCGGCTGTTTGAGCGTCTGAGCGGTGCGGAGCTGCTGGAATACGCCGGGCGGCTGCGCTCGATGCCCGCGGCCGAGGCCCGGGAGCGGGCCGCGCAGCTGCTCGACGTGCTTGACCTGGCCGAGGATGCCAAGCGGCTGGTCGCTGACTACTCCACCGGCATGCGGAAGAAGGCCGCGCTCGGCTGCGCGCTGATCCACAACCCGTCCGTGCTGTTCCTGGACGAGCCGCTGGAGGGCGTCGACCCGGTCTCTGCCGATGTGATCCGCCGCCTGCTGACGCGCTACGCGCACTCGGGCTCGACCGTGCTGTTCTCCAGCCACGTCATGGAGCTCGTCGAGCAGGTCTGCGACCACGTCTCGATCATCGACAAGGGCAAGATCGTCGCCACCGGCACCACCGACGAGGTCCGGGGCGGCAAGACGCTGCAGCAGGCGTTCATCGAGATGGTCGGCCCGCGGGCAGGCGATGAGGAGGTGCTGTCATGGCTCGGATCCTCGTCCAGCTGAAGCTGCGACTCATAGCCAACGCGCTGCGCTCGTCCACCGCGGCCCAGACCTCGTTCATCTTCAGCATTCTGTTTGCCTTCGTGGTCGGAGTCGGGGGCTTTTATTTCCTGTCCTTGTTCCGCGGGCTGAGCGCGTCGGTGGACCTGACCACGGTCATCTTCTGCGCGTTCGCGCTCGGCTGGCTGGTCGCGCCGATCTTCGCGTTCGGCCTGGACGGCACCCTTGACCCGGCCACCCTGGCGCTGTACCCGCTGCGGACCCGCCCGCTCGCGGTCGGGCTGCTGGCGGCTTCGGCCGCCGGCGCCTGGCCGGCGGCCAACGTGCTCGCCCTGCTCGGGACGACGGTGGGTCTGGCTCATGGCCCGCTGGGCGTGCTGTTCGCCGTGATCGCGGTGGTGCTGCAGGTCCTGTTCTGCATCACGCTGGCCCGGCTGGTGACCACCAGCATGGCCGGACTGCTGCACTCGCGCCGCGGCAAGGACCTCGCGGTTTTCCTGTTCATCCCGATCTTCGCCCTGATCGAGCTGCTCGGCCAGGTGATACCCAATGCAGCGGCACACGGCGGCATCACCGCGGCCAGCTTCGCCGGCGTCGATGCCTGGATGCGCTGGCTGCCACCAGGCCTGGCCGCGCACGCGATCCAGGACGCCTCGGACGGCCATCCCGGCACCGCGCTGGCGCGGCTGGCGCTGCTGGCCGTGGTCATCATCGTGCTGGGCTGGCTGTGGGTACGCGCGCTGAACCGGGCCCTGGTCACGGCCGACACCGCCACCGGATCGTCGCGGCTGCACGGCGCGGGGCTGCCGCTCGCCCGCTACGGGCTGCGCGGCGCGGTGGCCGCCAGGTTCTGGATCTACCAGCGTCGCGACCCGACATCGCTGGTCTACTGGGCCATGACCGCGGTCATCACGGCGGTCGTATCGGCCAGCACTCTCCTGGGAGATACCGGCCCGCACCGGCATCCCGGCGTCGTGATCGGCAGCGCCGTCGTCGGTGCCGGGTTCGTCGGGTACTTCCACGCCAACTCGATCGGCCTGACCGGCCCGTCGTTCGTCACCGAGGCGGCAGCGCTGACTGACCGGCGCTCCTTCCGTGCCTACTTCTCCGGCCAGAACATCGCGTTCTACGTGATCGCGGCACCGCTGCTCACCGCGATCTGCATCGGGCTGGCGTTCGGGGTCAAGGACCCGGCAGAGGCAGTGTCGGCCGTCGCGGTGGCCCTGGCCGGCGTGGGCGCAGCCCTGGGCATGAGCAATATTCTCAGTGCCGGCCTTGCCTACCCGATGGCCAAGCGAACGGGCAGCCCGATGCGCCAGGCCGCCCAGGGATACGGCTCCTACACCTTCGGCGGCATCCTGGGCAGCGTGGGCGGCGTCGCCGTCCTGGTCACCCCGGTCATCCTGGCCGTGGCGTTCACGGGCAGCGTCCCGACCGCGGTCCTCGATCCGCTGCTCATCGTCTGCTCCATCGCCTACGGCATCGCGCTGACCTTCGCCGGGGTGCGCATCGCCGCCGCGATCGCGCAGAACCGGCTGCCCGAGCTCTGCCAGGTCGCCATTCAGAGCACTGCCTAGGCGGCCGCGGGGCCGGCAGCGCTAGCCCGCGCGGGCCTGACCACGGCCATCAATCAGCCGTGGTCAGGTCCGCGTTCCTGACGACGCCAGCGGAGCGGGAGCGCTCGTTCCCGGCCTGGAATCCAGTCGGGGGACGGTGCGGTCCAGCCAGCGCGGGAACCACCAGTTGGCCCGCCCGAGCAGCTGCATGATCGAGGGGACGAGGACCATCCGGACCAGGGTGGCGTCGACGAGGATGGCGACAGCCAGCCCGAGACCGAACACGTCGAGGATGTGCAGCGGGTCGCCGATGACGAAGGACCCGAAGACGCAGATCATGATGGCCGCCGCGGCGGTGATGACCCGTCCGGTGACCGCGATGCCATCGGCGACCGCGGCGGCCGGGTCGCCGGTGCTGCGCCATCTCTCCTGGATCCGGGAGAGCAGGAAGACCTCATAGTCCATGGACAGCCCGAAGGTGATCGTGAACATCATCAGCGGGATCCACGGGTCGATCGGGCCGGTGCGGCTGACCGCGAACACGGACGAGAGCCAGCCCCACTGGTACACGGCCACGATCGCCCCGTAGGCCGCTCCGATCGACAGCAGGTTCATGATCGCGGCCTTGACCGGGATCGCGATCGACCGGAACACGACCATGAGCAGGATGAACGACACGAGGATCACCGCGCCGATGACCAGGGGGAGCCGGTCGGACAGGTACGCGGAGGCGTCGATCCCGGCCGCGGTCTCGCCGCCGACCAGAACGGTCAGGCCAGTGCCCGCCGTTCCTGCCGGGATGACCGCGGAGCGCAGGCGGTCAACCAGCGATGCCGTGGCCGCTGCCTGCGGCGCGGTGGCCGGGTAGACGATGATCACCGCGGTGTTCCCGGCCCGGTTGTAGGTCGGCGGCTGCACGCCGGCGACGCCCGGCACGCTCGCGAGCCGGCGGTCGAAGGCCGCGAGCGCCGACGAGTCCAGGAGCCCGCCGCCGCGCCGCTCCGCGGCCAGGACCAGCGGGCCGTTGTAGCCGGGGCCGAACCCGTCGGAGATGAGGTCGTAGGCCTGGCGGGTGGTCAGGGTGACGGGGTCGTTGCCGGCGTCGGTGAACGCCAGCCGCATCGACAGCAGCGGAATGGCCAGCACGGCCAGGATCGCCACCGCGGCCGCACCGCAGAGCGCCGGGCGCCGCTGGACTGTGCGGCTCCACCGCCACCAGAACCCGCCCGTCGTGCCCGGCGCCGACGAGTGGAGCAGGCCGGGCACGTGCCAGCGATCGACGGCGCGGCCGGAGTAGCCGAGGATGGCGGGCAGCAGGGTCAGCGCGGCCGCCATGACCGCGAGCACGGCAAGGATCGTGCCGGCGGCGAGCCCGTCGAGGTACTGCTGGCCGATCAGAAGCAGCCCGAGCAACGAGATGATCACCGTCGTCCCGGCAAACAGGACGGCCCGGCCGGCGGTGGCCATCGCGGTCACCACCGCATCGCGCGGCGGCAGGCCCTCGCCCAGGCCCTGGCGGTAGCGGGTAACGACGAACAACGCGTAGTCGATGCCGACTCCGAGGCCGATCATGGCCATCATTTCCGGGCCGAAGCTCGGCACGATCAGCAGGCGGCTGACGAGGGCGACAATCGCGTAGCCGATGCCGACCCCGGCCAGCGCGGTCAGGATCGGCAGGCCCATCGCGACCACCGAGCCGAACGCCAGCAGCATGATGATGATCGCGGCGCTGATACCGATGCCCTCACTTGACCCCGGTGACGGCGACACCACGGCGCTGATCGGCGCGCCGCCCAGGGCGACCTGCAGGCCGGGCTCGGCGTAGGACCGGGCTCTGGCGATCACGGCCTGGACATCGCCCGGCGGCAGCTGGGCACTGACGGCGTCAAACTCGATGGTGGCCAGCGCCGTGTGGCCGCCCGCCGCGATGATCAGGGGCGAGACCGAGGTCACCGACGCCAGGGGCCGGATCGCAGAGAGGGCCTGGTCGGCCCTGGCGCTCATCCCGGGGCTGGCCATGGGCGCGGCGGAGTGGAAGACAACCTGCGCGCTGTCCCCGGCCTGGTCCGGGAAGCGCTGGGCGAGAATGTCGGCTACCTGCTGGGACTGACCGACCCCGCCGAAGTCGTTCTTGAACCCGGACCCGATCGCGGACGTGACGGCGATGAACACGATCACGGCGGCGATCCAGCCGGTGAGCACGGCGGTGCGATGGTCGTAGCACCAGGCGCCGAGGCGGCCGAGGCCGCCGGCCGGGGGAGACGGGCGGACGTGGTCGGATGCCATCGTGGCTCCTTCGTCACAGCTTGGCGGGTCCAGGGTTCTTAAGGGGTGAACCTACGGGACGGGAGAATGTGACCGATGGACGAGGCGGAGTGGCTGGCAGCCCGGTTCGAGGAGCACCGGCCGAGGCTGCGCGGCGTGGCCTACCGGATGCTCGGCTCGCTGGCCGAGGCGGACGACGCCGTCCAGAACTCCTGGCTGCGGCTGAGCGGCGCCGACACCTCCGGCGTCGGCAACCTGGGCGGGTGGCTGACCACCGTGGTGTCCAGGGAATGCCTCAAGATGCTGCGCTCCCGCCGGCACCGGCGTGAAGAGCCGCTCGCCGATGCGGAGATCGGGCCGCTGCCGGCCGGAGCCGACCGCGCTGACGCCGAGGCTGCTGATCCCGAGGCCCAGGCGCTGCTCGCCGACGCGGTCGGCCCCGCGCTGATGGTCGTCCTCGACGCCCTCGCGCCCGCCGAGCGCCTGGCATTCGTCCTGCACGACATCTTCGCCGTACCCTTCGATGAGATCGCCCCGATCCTCGATCGCTCGCCGGCGGCAACGCGGCAGCTCGCCAGCCGGGCCCGCAGGCGCGTGCAGGGAGCCGCGCCACCGGAGCCGGTCGATCGCGCCCGCCAGCGTCAGGTCGCCGATGCGTTCCTCGCCGCGCTGCGGGACGGCGATTTCGAAGGGCTCGTGGCGCTGCTCGACCCCGAGGTCCTGCTCCGCGAGGACATCCCCGCGCTGCCGCTGGGCGCGCCGGTCGCCCAGGGCGCGCGGGCCGTAGCTGTCTACGCGATGAACTACTCGCGCAGTGCCCAGTTCGTGGAGGTCGCGCTGGTAGACGGCGCCGCGGGCCTGGCGATCGTCCCCCAGGGCGAGCTCTTCGGGGCCATCGCGTTCACGTTCCGCGCCGGCATGATCGTCGAGATCGAGATGATCTCTGAGCCAGATCCGCAGCGCGTCGACCTGGCGGGCGCTTCATAATGGCTCATGGCCACCTACAAACTGGTTTACGGCGACGACGAGAACACGGTCGACGAGACCCTGGACAACATCACCTCCGTCGAGCACGAGGACGGCTGGGTCGTGTTGTTCCGCGGGAAAGAAGCGATCCTGCGGGTGCAGGAAGCGCACGTCCTCTCGATGGATCTCGTCCCCGGATAGCTATTTCATCGCGACCGCGTTGGCGGGCGAGCCGATGCCGCCCGGTGCGTTGGACGGCGTGCTGACCAGGAACGCCTCGTAGACCCCGTCCGCCGCGCAGTCGGCGGCAAGGTCGGCCAGCCACCACAGCTCGCCCAGCGCCAGGCCGAGCTGACCGATGAGCATGTGGTGGAGGAACCCGAAGGGGTGCGCCTCCGGGCTCATGTCGGCGGGCCAGGCCTCGACGCCGAAGGTGTCCGAGCCGATGGCGGCCACGTGGCTGTCCCAGAGGTACTCGCAGACCTCCTCGGTGTGCGCGAGTCCCGGCGCGGTCAGCCGCCGCGGCAGGCGCTGGCGCACCTCGCGCGGCTGGTCGGCGTACCAGCCGGTGAACCCGGTGTGCAGCAGCACGATGTCACCGACGGCGAACTCGATGCCGGCGCGGCGGCGGGCCAGTTCCAGCTCGTCAACGCCGATCGCGATGCTCTCCGCCGGGTGGTAGTGCCGGCCAGCCGCGGTCATCGCGCCGGCGACATCGAGGATCACCGCCCGGCCGGCGATGCCGTGCCTGGCCCAGTGCTCGATTGTGTTCCGCCGGCCGGCGAGGATGTCGGCCTCGGTCGCCCCGTTGTAGAACGCGTCCGGCGCATAGCCGACGTGACCGAGCGAGTCCCACTGGCTCGAGCACTGCGGGTAGAAGTTGTCGTAGACGTCGTCGAACCCGGCGCTGCCCAGCTCGTGCAGGACCGTGTGCCGCGGCGCGCCGCGGGACCGGGCGAGCGCGGGGTCGACGCTGCCCAGCGGCATGTCCAGCGGGAACACCCGGCCGCGCCGGACCAGGCGAGCGGCCTCAGCGACCCGCTCGGGCGTCAGCAGGTTGATCAGGCCGAGGTTGTCGCCCGCCCCGAACAGGCCCCAGGCGCTGCGGCCGCCGCGGCTCGCGGGCGGGAGTTCGGAGTAACGCGGCAGCTCGGCCATGGCGCGCCCTTTCGCGGGGTATCGGTCGCTTGTCCAGTCCCAGGATCATGTCAGCGGCCGGTGAAGTTCGGCGGGCGCTTCTCGGCGAACGCGCGCTGCCCCTCCTGGTAGTCCTCGGACCGGAAGCACGCCTCGACCAGCGCACTGACTCGCGCCACGTCCCGCCGGTCGGGGGAGCGGCCGGCCTCCCGGATGGCGGCCTTGGCCGCGGCGATCGTCAGCGGGGCATTGCGGGCGATGTCGGCGGCCAGGCTCATGACCGCGTCCCGGAGGTCAGGGACCGGAACGACCCGGTTCACCAACCCCATCGTCAGCGCCTCGGCCGCCGAGAACCGCCGCGCGGAGAACAGGATCTCCGCCGTCCACGCCGGCCCGACCAGGTCGATCAGGGCGGTGACCCCGCCGAAGCCGTACCCGACGCCGAGCCTGGCCGCGGGGATCCCGAACTGGCTGTCGTCGGCGGCAATGCGGATGTCGGCCTGCAGCGCGGTCAGGAGGCCGCCGCCCATGCAGAAGCCGCGGATCATGGCGATGATCGGCTTGTCCAGACTCGCCCAGCCACGGCTGATCGCCGCCATGCCGTCGTCAAAGCCGGCCCTGGCCGCCGGGGACGTTCGCTGCTGCCCGAACTCGGAGATGTCCGCGCCGGATACGAACGCCTTGTCGCCGGCCCCGGTGACCACCACGACGCGCACGTCGTCGTCAGCCTGCAGGGCCGCGAGCGCGCCGGGCAGGGCCGCCCGGAGGTCGCTGGACAGCGCGTTGCGCTTGGCCGGGTTGTTGAAGGTCAGGGTCGCGATCGGGCCGCTCACCTCGACGAGCAGCTTGTCGGTGCCGGTCTCGTGCCGCCTCGGCGGGCTCGACGTCATGCGCTTCCTCTCAGATCGCGTGCTGCTCGCGGAGCTGAATGATTTCCTCGGGCCGGTAGCCGAGGCCGGCCAGCACGTCGTCGGTATCCGCCCCGGCGTCCGGGCTGGCCGTCCTGACGGTGGCCGGCCCGCCGGTCATGCGCACCGCGTTGCGCAGGATCTCAAGCCGGCCGAGCGCCGGATGCTGGACCGCCTCGGTCATGGCCAGATGCTGGACCTGCGGATCGGCGAACACCTCGTCCATGCGGTAGACCGGCCCGCACGGCACCCCGGCCTGGTTGAGCGCCTCGACCCAGGAGGCGGTGCTCCGGGTCCGCAGCCGGTCACCGATCAGCGCGTTGAGCTCGTCTCGGTTCGCCGACCGCTTGGCCCCGGAGTCGAAGCGCGGGTCGGCCGGCAGCCCCGGCAGGCCGAGCACGTCGCACAGGTTGCGCAGCAGCCGCCCGCCGGGAGCACCGATGTTGATGTAGCCGTCGACGGTGGCGAAGCAGCCCATCGGCACGCCCATCGGGTGATGATTGCCTGCTGGCTCGGGCACCTCCCGGTCGACCGTCCAGCGGGCCGCCTGGAAGTCCATCATCGCGATCATGGACTCCAGCAGCGAGGTCTGCACCCAGCGCCCCTGCCCGGTGCGGTCCCGGTCGTGCAGCGCGACCAGCACGCCGACCGCGAGGTAGAGCCCGGCGGACAGATCCGACACCGGGATGCCGGCCCGAGTCGGCTCGCCCCCCGGCTGCCCGGTCACGCTCATCAGGCCGCCCATGCCCTGGGCGATCTGATCGACACCGCCGCGCTGCGCGTACGGCCCGTCCTGGCCGAAGCCGGAGATCGACCCGTAGACCAGGCGCGGATTGCGCGCGTGCACGGTCTCGAAGCCGAATCCGAGGCGCTCCTTGACCGGCGGCCGCATGTTCTCGATCAGCACGTCCGCCGTGTCGACCAGCCGCATGAGCACCTCGCGGCCGGCCGCCGACTTGAGGTTGAGCGTCAGTGACCGCTTGTTGCGGTGCAGGTGCTGGAAGTCGCAGTCGTGCCGGCTGCCGCCGGTCGTCGCCGGCCCGGCCTCGTCCGGCGGCACGTCGATGCGGATGACGTCGGCGCCCCAGTCGGCGAGCTGTCGGACGCACGTCGGGCCCGCGCGGGCGATCGTCAGGTCGATAACGCGGATGTCATCCAGCGGAAGCCTCGACGTCACGCTCGCACCGCCCTTTACGTACCGGCCTGACCACCCTCGAACAAACCATACGGAGGGGCAACAGGAACGACGCTCCGCAGGGCCAGTCCGGCTGCGTCCAGGAGCCTGGCGTACTCGGCTACGGTGCGCTCCCTCCCGCCGGTGATCACCAGCATGTTGATGTCGCTCAGGAGCGCGGGAACGCCCGGCCGTCGTCCCAGTCATGCAGGACGTTCGCCAGCACGTAGCAGTCCGCGGGCGGGACGCGGTCGAAGAAGTCGCCCGCCATGACCTCGCAGCGGTCACCGATGTCGCGGGCGTCCAGGACGGCGTCAGCCTGGGCCGCGACCCCGGGCGTCTCCAGCAGGACCCCGCGCAGGTGCGGGTGCCGCCGCAGGATCGCCACCAGCAGGATGCCCCTGCCGCCGCCGACATCCACTACGGTGCGCAGGTCAGAGAAGTCATAGGCGCCGGCGAAGCTCGGCGCGAACATCGCTGTCCGCTCGCCCATGGCCGCGTCGAAGACTTCTGCGTTCTGCGGGTTCCTGGCCAGGAACTCGAAGAGCGGCATGCCCGTCTCGATGTCGAATCCCGGCTCCCCGGTCCTGAGCGTCTCCAGGATGTGCCCGAACGGGCGGACGCCGCCGAGCGCCTCCAGGAACGTGGCCCATGACCGCATGCTGAGTGGAGCGTCCCGGTCGCCTGGGCAAGCTCGGCGCAGCTGACCGGCCCGTCGGCGAGCAGATCGGCAATCCCCAGCTCGGCGGCCGCGTAGACCGCACGGGAGATGTGCGTCCCCCAGCTGAGCCGCAGCAACGCGGCGGCAGCCTGGCGTTCGGCGTCTGCTGGCTCATCGATCATCCGTACCGCCCCTAGCTGCGTGACGTTACTGGAATCGTGGCTGAGACCGATTTCTGCGGGCCTACCGATGGATTACCGGCGGCTCACCGACCTCGCACTCGTAAACCGAGCGCAGTCATGTCGCGTCATGACATAACGCAAGCTGCGCAGGGGTGGGCAGACGAATGGCAATGACGACGACCAAGGCCCGGTTCATCGGGCTGGGCATCGCCGCGCTCGTGGTCCTCGTGGCGCTCATCGTCAATGTGGCCAGAGGAAGCGGCAGCACCAACTGGTACAGCAATGGCCAGGCGTACCCCGCCGCGTACGCCAGGGCGGCGGGCTTAGCGGCGAGCGAGGCTCTTGTCCCCGGGACCGGGCAGGTGTGGTGCCAGAGCCAGCTCGGGCAGTACGCCGGCGGCCGGGACCAGGACGACTTCGGCGTCGATCTGAAGTCGCCTTCTGACCCGTATACCGCGGAGGGGACGGAATGGATCAACGGATGCGCGGCCGGTTTCCTGCGGGTGCAGCGCAGTCCGTCGGCGAATGCGCAGGCTTCTTCGGCGCCCCCGCAAATCTCATCCTCGCCCGCGCAGGCCAGCGGATGGTCGGCCGCCCAGCCGATCGACGCCAACAATGGCTTCGCGTCGGTTTCGTGCCCGACCAGCAGTTTCTGCGTCGCGGTGGACTCGGCTGGCAACGCGTACACGTTCTCCGGCGGGTCGTGGTCGGCCGGGCAGCAGGTGGACAGCAGCGGCAACGGCCTCAATGCGGTCTCCTGTGCCAGCAGCAGCTTCTGCGCGGCCACCGACTCCGGTCCGGACGCGTTCATCTACAGCAACGGACGGTGGTCGAGCACATCGCTCGTAGGCTCGGGCGGTAACCGGGCGACGCTGACGTCGGTCTCGTGCCCGGCGGTCGGCTTCTGCGTCGCGACCGGCCTGAACGATGCCTACACGTACTCGGGTGGCAAGTGGTCCGCGGGCCGCCCGGTCCAGATCAACAACCAGCTCACGTCAATCTCGTGCGCGACGAGCAGTTTCTGCGCGGCTGTGGACGACGGCGGCTACGTGTACACGTACTCGGTCGGGTCCTGGTCGGCGGGGCAGGACATCGACACCGACGGCCGTGGCCTGATCGCGGTGTCGTGCCCGGCAAGCGGCTTCTGCGTGGCTGCGGACTCGGGCCCGGATGCCTACGTGTACAGCAACGGCCACTGGTCGGGCACGTCGCTGGTGGGCGCGGGTGGCAACCCGGCGACGCTGACGTCGGTTTCCTGCCCGGCGGCCGGGTTCTGCGTGGCGACCGGGCTTGAGGATGCCTACACGTACTCGGGCGGGACGTGGTCCACGGGCCAGACGGTGGAGAACGACCTCACGCTCAAGTCGATCTCGTGTCCGACGCGCAGCTTCTGCGTGGCAGCGGACTCGGCCGGGAACGTGTACCGCTACTCGGTCACGCCGTGACCGTGACCTGCTTCTTGTCGAAGGCCACGAAGCCGCTGTAGTCCTTGCCGACGCGGTCGAACGAGGATGGGTACGGGTCCGGGTAACTCCACGCGGCGTCATGATGGGCCGAACCGCCAGCCGAGACGTCGTGATACTGGCAGTCGCCCTTCCACGGGCAGTTATACGGCGTGGGGCTGTCGCTGAGCGCGCCGGCGATGATCGAGGCGGGCGGGAAGTAGTAGTTGCCCTCGATCGGGATCAGGTCCGACTCCGGAGCTTCCGCCACGACCATGCCGTCGATGATGGCCCTCATGTGCCATTCCTCCTATGCTCCAGCGCTATGAAGAGACTTCTGGCTACCCCGGCACTCTTGATCCTAATCGGGCTCTTCTGGGCCTGGCCCGGTCCGGCGACCGCGGCCCCGGCCCGGGCCTGCACCGCCGGCAACGGCCGTAGCTGCACATTTGGCCACTGGATCGTCTACAACAACACCTGGGGTCCCACCCCTGGCCGGTACGTCATCCATGCTCATAGCCAGAGCGACTGGACGCTGACCGCCGACCAGAACGGCGGGGGAGGGTGCGGCGGATGCGCCGTCGAGGCGTATGAGTCGACGCAGTGGAACTACAACAATGTGCGCTACTCCGCGATCCGGTCACTGTCCAGCAGCTTCAGCGAGACCATGCCGACGGGCTCGCGCCGGAAGAACGGCATCGACGCCGAGGCGACCTACGACATGTTCATCCATGGTTCTGATACCGACGAGGTCATGGTCTGGGTGGACAACCAGGGACAGGCGCCGGCGGGATCACGGCGGGCAGTAGCCGTGATCCACGGGCAGAAGTTCAGGGTCTACTACGCAGGCGGCACCAAGAGCTTCGTCCTGGAGAAGAACGAGACCAAGGGCACGATCGACTACCTGGCGATTCTGCGCTGGCTGCACACTCACCACGCGCTCGCCTCGTCGGACACCCTGTGGCAGTTCAACTTCGGCTGGGAAGTCTGCGACACCGGCGGCAAGGCACGCACCTTCACGCTCCGCAGCCTGACCCTGCACCAGAAGTTCTGACGCTTGCGCTGCTGACCGTGAGATTCGGCGTGCTCGGCCCTCTGCAGGTCACCCGCGAGGGCCAGCCCATCGCGGTAGGCGGGGCGCGTGCGCGCGCCGTCCTCGTCATGCTGCTCGCGGACGCGGGCCGGGTGGTGCCGGCCGAGCGGCTGGCGGACGCGCTGTGGCCTGCCCTTGACCGGGACCGGGGCGTGGCCAACCTGCAGGTGAGGATGGCCGGGCGCTGCGGGCAGCCGGAGCCGCTGACCGCATCGTCACCGTGCCTCCGGGTTATCGCGTCGACGCGACGGCTGACGAGGTCGACCTGCTGCGCTTCGCGCGGCTCACTGGCTCCGGGCGTGATGCGCTCGCGAGCGGTGAGCCGGCAGCGGCAGCGTCGTTCCTGTCCGAAGCTCTTGGCTTGTGGCGAGGGCCTGCGCTTGCCGATCTCGACGGCGTGGACTCCGCGGTGGCGCAGCGTGCGGCTGGAGGAGGCGCGGCTCGACGCGATCGAGCTGCGGATTGACGCCCTGTTAGCCAGTGGTCGGCACGCCGAGACCGTCGGCGAGGCCGAGGCGCTGACCGAGCGCCACCCGCTCCGCGAGCGCTTCTGGTGGCAGCGAATGCTCGCGCTCTACCGGAGCGGTCGCCAGGCCGATGCCCTGCGCGCCTATCGCGAGCTGCGCGGGATCCTGGCGGATCAGCTCGGGATCGAGCCATCACCCGAGCTTCGGGCGCTCGAGGCGCGCATCCTGCGGCAGGAGGACGACCTGCGCTACCGGCCGGCTTCGGCCCCGGCTGCGGCGGCACCGCAGACCCGGTATGTCGACAGCGGCGGCGTGCACATCGCCTACCAGGTCATTGGCGAGGGAGAGCGCGACATCGTGTTCGTGCCCGGCCTCCTGAGCCATCTCGACCTGCTCTGGGAGGACGAGGACACGGCCGTGTTCTCACCCATCCCGATCGCGTCAGTGCCCTGATCCTCGGCTCGGCGCACGCGCGGGAGCTCTTCGCCCGGTTCGAGCGGATGGCGGCCAGTCCCAGCGCGTTCCTGCGCATGCTGAAGATGATCCGGGAGATCGACGTGCGGCCAGTCCTGGCAGCGATCCACGTTCCGACGCTCGTGATCCAGCGCATCGGCGACCGGATCACGCCACCGAGCCACGGGCGCCATCTGGCGGCGCGCATCGCGGGGGCGCGTTACTTCGAGCAGCCAGGTGATCACTCGCTCCGGTTCGCCGAAAGCGGGGACGCGGATGAGCTCTTCGCGGCGATCCGGGCAGCGCTGGCTGGGCGCGCGGCGATCCACACCGGCGAGGTCGACGTCGCCGGCGGCGAGATCGGGGGCCTGACGCTGGCGGTCGCCCGCGGCATCCTGGCGTGCGCGGGCCCACGCGAGGTCGTGGTCTCCCGCACGGTCACGGATCTCGTGGTCGGGTCCGGGTTCGCGTTCGCTGACCACGGCTCGCACGAGCTGGCCGGGGTGCCGGGGTCGTGGGAGCTTTCCCGGCTGTGAACTGCGCCGAGGCGCGGCTCGTATTCTTCAGCACAGGACGCTTTCGCGAGCCGGGAGGAATGTTGTCTGTTTCGCAGCTGGCCGGCCCGCTCTCCATCAGGCGGGCCTGGTGGCAGCGTCTCTGCCTTCCCTCCTTCGGCGTCGCGGCGCTGACGGCCGTCATCGTCTGGCAGGCCATCGCGGAGCTGCTTCAGCAGGGGCGCCTGGGGCAGGTGCTGGCAGCCGGCCGGGCCGAGCTTGCGGCGCCGTTGCTGATCGCGCTCGTCGTCGCGACCGGGATCTGCGAGCGGATCTGGCCGGCCGAGCGCCGGCCGGTCCTGGCCCGCGGCCATATCCAGGACGTCTGTTACCTCGCGCTGCACGCCGCCGTGGTGATCCCGCTGATGACACTGCTCAGCGTCGGGGCCGCCGCGCTGATCGGGGGTCATCTGCCCTGGCTGGAGCTGCGAGCGGCGCAGGACTGGCCCGACTGGGTCGTCGTTCCCGCCGCGATCGTGGCGATGGATGCGGCCAACTGGCTGGCGCACTACGCCGACCACCGGCTGGGCGTGCTGTGGCGCTTTCATGCGCTGCACCACAGCCAGGAGGAGCTGAGCGTCCTCACGTCCTTCCGCGCGCACCCGCTGATGCATACGACCGGGTTCCTGCTGGCGACGGTCCCGGTCGTGATCCTGCTGCCCGCGCGTCCGATCGCCCCCGTGCTGATCACGATCTACGTCTGCGTCGGTACGCTCCAGCATGCCAACCTGAGGTGGACGTTCGGCCCGGTCGGCCGCGTCATCGTGAGTCCGGCCTACCACCGGCTGCACCATGCGACGGACGTCCAGCGCGTCAATCTCGGCGTCGTGTTCACCATCTGGGACGTCCTGGCCGGCCGCGCGACGTTCCCGGCCCGCGGCGGTGCCGTCGGGCGCACTGGCCTGACCGGCCGGCCGGTGCCGGTTGAACAGGACGCCTCGTCGGATCCCGTCCTCCTGCTACTTGCCGAGCAGCTGATCGAGCCGTTCCAGGCGGCCAGGTAGATTCTCGGTTGTGCCTGCGGCCGAGATGACGTTCCAGTTGCTTGACGGCAGGCAGGCAGCCGGCAGCGTGACTGAGCTGCAGGCATTGCACGGTGAGGTCTACGGCGGCCTGCCCGGCGGCGACAGTGCCCGCGAGCGGATTGCGGGCCGCTTCGAGGTGCAGGTCCGCCAGCCCGGCTTCGTGCTGGCCGAGGCTCGCAGCGGCGGGTACCTCGTCGGCTACGCGACCGGGATGCCGCTGCGGCCGTCGACCTCGTGGTGGCGGGATCTGACGGCGCCGCTGCCGGATGACGTGACGACCGAGCACCAGGGGCGGACGTTCGCGCTGACCGACCTCGTCGTGCGCGCTGCCTGGCGCAAACAGGGGGTCGGGCGCTACCTGCATGACCTGATCCTGCGCGGGCGGCGCGAGGAACGGGCGACGCTGGTCGTGCCGCCGACGGCGACTACGGCGGAGGCGGCGTTCCTTCGCTGGGGCTGGCGCCGGGTCGCCCGGACCCGCGGCGGTGATTCCGGCTCGCCCGCGGCGGACGTGCTGCTGCGCGAAGTGGGGTGAGTGGACGAATGACCGAGTACCGGGCGTCCTTCGACGCCGTCGTCAGGTTCAGCAACGGCGGCGATCTGACCGCCCGCGGGTTCCGGGTCGATGTGCCGTCAGCCGAGGTGGATCAGGCCGCGATCGGAGCGCTGTTCGTGGCTTCGCTCGGCCTGCTGATGACGTCGTCAGTGGAGCTGAGCAACGTCCAGATTTTTGCCGAGGCGCACAAGGGCACGCGGGGCGGCCCGTCGGACACGTCGGTTGCGGCTGTCCCGCGCGCGGGTCGCGGGCGGCTGGTCGAGCTCAGCCACGTCATCCGGGCGGGCATGATCACGGTGCCGGGCCTGCCAGCGCCGGAGATCACGCCGCATCTGACCCGCGAGGCCTCGCGAGCGCACTACGGGCCGGACACCGAGTTCGCGATCGACCGGCTGACGCTGGTCGGCAACACGGGGACCTATCTCGACTCGCCGTTTCACCGGTATGCCGACGGCACAGACCTGAGCGGGATCCCGCTCGCCCGGACCGCCGGCGTGCCGGCGGTGGTCGTCCGCGTGACGGGAGCGCGCGAGCGCGGCATCGGCGTCGGCGCCCTGGCCGCGCTCGACGTCCGGGGCAAGGCGGTGCTGCTGCACACCGGCGATGACGCGCGGTTCGGGACGCCGGCGTATTCCGAGGACCCGCACTTCCTGACCCAGGCGGCCGCTGAGTGGCTCGCCGCGCGGGATCCGGCGCTGGTCGGGATCGACACGGTCAACATCGACGACACCGCCGACGGGGAGCGGCCCGCGCACACGCTGCTGCTGGCCGCGGGCATCCCGGTCGTGGAGCACCTGACCGGGCTCGGGCAGCTGCCGCCGACCGGGGCTTTGTTCACCGCCGTGCCGCTGCGCATCGAAGGGTTCAGCACGATCCCGGTCCGTGCCTTCGCGGAGCTGCCCGGCTAGCGGCTTCGCGCACGACGTTTGTATCTCTGGTACGAACAGTTCGTACTGGAGCCACAAACGTTCGGGCGGCGCCTCCGTAAGGCGGCGGAATGCCCTTTTTGCGTGGCCAGCCGGAGCCGGAGAGTGCAGCACCGCCGAACCCTTGTCTGTTTGCTGTGGTGGGCGCAACACCAAATGCGCAAACGTTGTGCTCGGCGGGCCGCCTGAGGCCGGTCTGGTGCCAGATCTCGTCCCGGGCGCCGCCGGATGGCGGAGACTGACCTCTACGAACGCAGGGGCGGGAGATATCGCATGGCTGACCGAGCAGCCGTCAAGACCGCAGTCGCGACGCTCCAGATTGAGCTGCCGTCATGGTCCTTCGGCAACACGGGGACCAGGTTCAAGGTCTTCGCCCAGCCTGGCGTGCCGCGGACGCCGCAGGAGAAGATCGACGACGCGGCCACGGTTCACGCGCTCACCGGGTCGGCCCCGACCGTCGCACTGCACATCCCGTGGGACACCGTGCCCGATTACGGGGAGCTGGCCCGCTACGCCGAGCGGGCCGGAGTCCGGCTCGGCACGATCAACGCCAATGTCTTTCAGGACGACGATTTCCGGCTCGGCAGCGTCGCCAACCCCGATCCCGGCATCCGGCGCAAGGCCCTGGACCGCCTGCTCGAATGCGTCGACATCATGGACGCGACCGGATCGCGCGACCTGAAGCTCTGGTTCGCCGACGGCACGAACTACCCTGGCCAGGACGACATCAGCGCCCGCCAGGACCGGCTCGCGGCCTGCCTCCAGGAGGTCTACCAGCGCCTCGGCGGGCACCAGCGGATGCTGCTTGAGTACAAGCTGTTCGAGCCCGCGTTCTACGCCACGGACGTGCCCGACTGGGGCACCTCCCTGCTCCACTGCCTGGCCCTCGGGCCGCGCGCCGCGGTCGTCGTGGACACCGGCCACCACGCGCCGGGAACCAACATCGAGTTCATCGTCGCGATCCTGCTGCGCGAGGGCCGGCTCGGCGGATTCGACTTCAACAGCCGCTTCTACGCCGACGATGACCTGATCGTGGGCGCGGCCGACCCGTTCCAGCTGTTCCGCATCATGCGCGAGGTTGTCCGGGCGGGCGCGCTCGCGCCGGAGGCCGGGATCGCGTTCATGCTCGACCAGTGTCACAACATCGAGCCGAAGATCCCCGCTCAGATCCGATCGGTGATGAACGTCCAGGAGGCGGCGGCCAAGGCGCTGCTGGTCGACGAGGCCGCGCTCGCGGCGGCCCAGCAGGCCGGGGACGTGCTCGGCGCGCACGCCGTGCTGATGGATGCCTATGACACTGACGTCCGGCCGCTGCTGGCCGAGCTCAGGCAGGAGCAGGGCCTGGATCCCGATCCGGTCGCCGCCTATCACCGCTCCGGCTACCAGGAGCGCATCGCCGCCGACCGCGTGGGCGGCACCCAGGCCGGCTGGGGCAGCTAGTGACGCCGCCAGACGAGCTGCTCGCCCGCGGCCACCGGCTCGGGTCCGATCCGCGCAATACCAACTACGCGGGCGGCAACGCCTCGGCGAAGGGAACGGCGACCGACCCGGCGACCGGGGATCACGTGCCGCTGATGTGGGTCAAGGGATCGGGCGGTGACCTCGGCACGCTGACCGCCGGCGGCCTCGCCGTGCTCCGCCTGGACCGGCTCCGGGCGCTCACCGGGGTGTACGCCGGCCCCGAGCGCGAGGACGAGATGGTCGCGGCCTTCGACTACTGCCTGCACGGTCGCGGCGGCGCCGCGCCCTCAATCGACACCGCCATGCACGGGCTGGTCCAGGCCGGGCACGTCGACCACCTGCACCCGGACGCCGGCATCGCGCTGGCGGCCGCCGCCGACGGAGAGAGGCTGACCGCGGAGTGCTTCGGCGGCACCGTGGCGTGGCTGCCGTGGCGCCGGCCCGGCTTCCAGCTGGGTCTGGAGGTCGCCGAGGTCGAGCGCGCCAACCCCGAGGCGATCGGCGTCATCCTGGGCGGTCACGGGATCACGGCCTGGGGCGCGACCAGCGACGAGTGCGAGCAGAGGTCGCTGCAGATCATCGCGACCGCCAGCCGGTTCCTGGCAGCACGCGGCCGGCCCGAGCCCTTCGGCCCGGTGATCGCGGGCTTCGAGCCGCTGCCCGACCGCGAGCGCCTGGCCCGGGCGGCCGTGCTCGCGCCGGTCCTGCGCGGCCTGGCCTCCGCCGATCACCGCCAGGTCGGCCACTTCACCGACAGCGCGGTCGTCCTGGACTTCCTGGGCCGGCGCGAGCACACCCGGCTGGTGGCGCTCGGCACGTCGTGCCCCGATCACTTCCTGCGCACCAAGGTCAGGCCCATGCTGCTTGACCTCCCGCCGGCGGCCGGCCTGGAGACGGCCCGGGCCAGGCTGGGCGAGCTGCACGAGCAGTACCGGGCCGACTACCGCGCCTACTACGACCGGCACGCCGCGATTGACTCGGCGCCGATGAGGGGCGCCGACCCCGCGATCATTCTCGTTCCCGGCATCGGAATGTTCTCCTTCGGCGCGGACAAGGAGACGGCGCGAGTGGCGGGGGAGTTCTATGTCAACGCCATCAACGTCATGCGCGGCGCGGAAGCCGTCTCGGAGTACGCGCCGATCAGCGAGGCCGAGAAGTTCCGGATCGAGTACTGGGCGCTGGAGGAGGCCAAGCTCGCCCGGCGGCCGGGGCCGCGGCCGCTCGCCGGCCGCGTCGCGCTGGTGACCGGCGGCGGCTCCGGGATCGGCCGGGCGACCGCCGTGCGGCTGGCCGCCGAGGGCGCGTGCGTGGTGGTATCGGACCGGAACGGCGCGGCCGCGCACGAGACTGCCGGCCTGATCGGATCGGGCGACCAGGCGATCGCGGTGACCTCGGACGTGACCGACGAGGAATCGGTGACGGCCGGCTTCGAGGCCGCTGCGCTCGGCTTCGGCGGCGTCGACCTGGTGGTGAACAACGCCGGGCTGTCGGTCTCCAAGCCGCTGCTCGAGACCACGGCGGCCGACTGGGACCGGCAGCACGCAGTGATGGCGCGCGGGTCGTTCCTGGTGTCGCGGGCGGCCGCGGCGCTGATGCGCGCGCAGAACCTCGGCGGCGACATCATCTACATCTGCAGCAAGAACGCCATCGTCGCCGGCCCGGACAACGTCGCCTACGGCGCGGCCAAGGCCGACCAGGCCCACCAGGTGCGGCTGCTCGCGGCCGAGCTCGGCCAGTTCGGCATCCGGGTCAACGGCATCAACCCCGACGCCGTCGTCCGCGGGTCCGGGATCTTCGCCGGCGGCTGGGGAGCCAAACGCGCGGCGGTCTACGGGGTGCCAGAGGAGGAACTCGGCGCCTTCTACGCGCAGCGGACCCTGCTCAAGCGCGAGGTGCTGCCCGAGCACGTTGCCGCCGCGGTCATCGCGCTGACGTCCGGCGAGCTGTCGCTCACGACCGGCCTGCTCGTTCCGGTGGACGGGGGCGTGGCCGCTGCCTTCCTCCGCTGACCGCCGTCAGGCTCTCGTCGCGGCCGCCGACTTCGGTGCGTCCGGCGGCCGGGTCGTGCTGGGCCAGGTCGGGCCTGGCTCCCTTGAGGTGCGGCGTGTCCACCGGTTCGCGAACGCGCCGGTCGCGGCCGGAGGGCACCTGTTCACCGACATCCTCCGGCTGCACGGCGAGCTCCTGACCGGCCTGCGGGCGGCGGCCGCGGCGGCCGGGCCGGCGGAGCTGGCCAGCGTCGCGATCGACTCCTGGGGAGTCGACTACGGCCTGCTGGACGCGGACGGCGAGCTGCTCGGCAACCCGCGGCACTATCGCGACCCCGCGACCGATGCGGCCGTCCCGGTGATCTCGGCCAGGGTTCCGGCGCGGGAGCTCTACGCCATCACCGGCATCCAGCAGCTGCCGATCAACACGCTCTGCCAGCTGGTCGCCGCCGCCGGATCCAGCCGGCTCCGGCAGGCCGCGACGCTGCTGATGCTCCCTGACCTGCTCGGCTACTGGCTGACCGGGTCGGCCGGCGCCGAGGTCACGAACGCGTCGACCACCCAGCTGCTCGACGTGACCACCCGGATGTGGGCGACCGGCCTGATGGAGCGCCTGGGCATCCCGCCGTCGCTGTTCCCCGCGCTGCGGGCGCCAGGAGACGTGGTCGGCTCGCTGCTGGCGGGTCCCGCGGCCGAGGCGGCCCTGCCCGCTGGCCTGCCAGTGCTGGCCGTCGGCTCCCACGACACCGCATCCGCGGTCGCCGGGACGCCGGCGGTCGGCCCGGCCTTCGCCTTCATTTCCTGCGGAACGTGGTCGCTCGTCGGAATGGAGCTCGCTCAGCCGGTGCTGTCCTCGGCCAGTCAGCAGGCGAACTTCACCAACGAGGCCGGCCTGGACGGCACCATCAGGTACCTGCGCAACGTCATGGGCCTGTGGCTGCTGCAGGAATCCGTCCCGGTCTGGGCGCGGTCCGGGCCGACGGTCCCGGTGTCCCGGCTGGTCGTGAGTGCCGGGCGCGAGACCAGGCTCAGGTCCGTCGTCGACGTCGACGACCCGGTGTTCCTCGCGCCTGGCAACATGCCCGCGAGGATCGCGGCCGTCTGCCGGGCGACCGGCCAGGCAGTGCCAGGCCCGCCCGCCGAGGTGACCCGGTGCATCCTCGACAGCGTCGCGCTGGCCCACAGGCAGGCGGTCATCGACGCGCAGCAGCTGTCCGGCCGGCACGCCGACGTGGTGCATCTGGTCGGCGGCGGGGCCCGTAACCGCCTGCTCTGCCAGCTCACCGCCGACGCCTGCGGCCTGCCGGTGATCGCCGGGCCGGTCGAGGCCACCGCGATCGGCAACATCCTGACCCAGGCCCGCGCCCACGGGCTGGTGGCCGGCGGCCTGCCCGGCATGCGGGATCTGATCCGGGCCACCCAGCCGCTGCGGCACTACCGGCCGCGCGGCAGCACCGCCCCGTGGGCGGCGGCCGCCGGAAGGGTGGCTGGCCAGCGGGAAGTTGACACGTTCCAAATCAGCCGATGACACTGACTTGCGATGAGCGCGCCCGTCAGCATCAAGGAAGTCGCCGCCCGCGCGGGGGTCTCCGTGGGCACGGTCTCCAACGTGCTGAACCGGCCCGAGATCGTGGCCGTCCCGACCAGGGACCGGGTGCAAGCGGCGATCAAGGCGCTCGGCTTCGTCCGCAACGAGCCTGCCCGTCAGCTGCGGGCGGGCCAGAGCCGCACGATCGGGCTGGTGGTGCTGGACGTCGCCAACCCGTTCTTCACCGACATGGCGCGGGGCGTCGAGGACGAGGCCAGCCGCGCCGGCCTCTCGGTCATCCTCTGCAACAGCGATGAGCAGGAGTCCCGCGAGAGCCGGTACCTGGAGCTGCTCGAAGAGCACCGTGTCCAGGGCGTCCTGATCACCCCGGTCAGCGCGCCCGACGAGCGCCTGGCCCGGCTGCAGGCCCGCGGGACTGCGGTGATCCTCGTCGACGCACGGTCGGCGTCGAGCCTGCTCTGCTCGGTCTCCGTTGATGACGTGCTCGGCGGCGACCTCGCGGTGACGCATCTGCTCGAGGGCGGCCACCAGCGGATCGCGTTCGTGGGCGGCCCCGCCGGCCTGCACCAGGTGGCCGATCGGCGCGAGGGCGGCGCGCGGGCCCTGCGCCGCGCCGGTCACGACCCTGACCGCATCGTCAGCGTGATCGAGACCGCGGCGCTCAACGTCGCCGCCGGTCAGACGGCCGGCCGTGGCCTGGCGGCGCTGCCGGCGGCCACGCGCCCGACGGCAGCGTTCTGCGCCAACGACCTGGTGGCGCTCGGGGTCCTGCAGGAGATGACCCGCAACGGCATCGCCGTGCCGGACGAGATGGCGATCGTGGGCTACGACGACATCGAGTTCGCGGCGGCGGCGGCCGTGCCGCTGTCCTCCGTGCGCCAGCCACGCCAGGAACTCGGCCGCATGGCCGCCCAGCTGCTGATGGACGAGACCAGCGCGACGGGGCGGCATGAGCACCGCCAGGTGGTGTTCCAGCCGGAGCTGGTGGCCCGCCAGTCGAGCTGAGCGGGAAGGCACATAATTTGCGATAGTGTCCGCAGCAAGTGCTGCCGATCATCACGCTGGCCCCGACGGGAGTGCCGCCATCGTTAACGCGAGCCATGATGCCGACGAGGCAGCGCCCGGCGCACTCCGTGCCCGCCCGCGGCGTGTTGACGACCTTGACCGCAAGATCATCAAGATGCTCCAGGCCGACGGCCGGCTGAGCAACACCGAGATCGCGCGGGTGCTCGACATCACCGAGACGACCGTGCGCAAGCGGGTCGCCCGGCTGCTCGACGAGCGGCTGATCAGCGTCGTCGCGGTGCCCACGCCCGAGGCGGTCGGCATGACGCTGTCGGCGATCATGGGCGTGTCGGTCGAGCTGACGGCGATGCGCGAGGTCGCGGACACGATCCGCACGTACCCCGAGGTCAGATACGTGGGCATGTCGTCGGGCCGCTACGACCTGATCGTCGAGGGGTTCTTCACCGACCAGGAGCACCTGCTCGAGTTCGTGACGGGCAAGCTCGGCATGCTGTCCGGGATCACGAACCTGGAGACGTCGATCATTCTCAAGGTCGTCAAGTTCTCCTATGAGTGGGAGATCGGCTAACCGGTCGCAGAGCGCGCGCTTGTTCGAGATTCGAATCCCTAGGACCGTACTAGTGCATTATTCGCGCATCATCATGCGTGAGTTATTGCAGGTTTCGAACCAACCGCTTACTATCCGGTCAAGGCGAAGCTAACCGCTCTAGGAGGGCCCGTGTCTGACGAAGTTTCCACGGGTGAGGCCACCGGACACGAGCTCAGCGACAGCGAGTACCTGCAGCAGCTCGGAGTCGAGCCGCGGCTGCGGCGGGCGCTGGGGTTCATCACCGGGTCGCTGTTCGCGGTCGCGTTCCAGGGCCCGACGACCGGCGCGCTGCTCATCACGGGCGCGACGCTTGCTTTCGGCGGCCCGGCCTTCATCTGGGCGATCCCGATCATCTTCGTGCTGCAGATGCTGCTCGCGGTCACCTGGGCCGAGCTGAGCTCGCACTATCCGCTGACCGGCGGGATCTATCAGTGGGCCCGCCGGCTCGGCGGCGCGTTCATCGGGTGGATGACAGGCCTGTTCTACGTGGTCGCGATCATCCTGGTCATGCCCGCCGTCGGCTACACCATGAACATCGTGCTCGGCGGCCTGTTCTCCAGCATCACGATGACGCTGACGCACGAGGTGATCATCTCGATCATCGTCACCGTGCTCGCGGGCGTGCTGATGGCGACCAGCGTCCGCGTGGTGGCCACGCTCAACAGCGTCGGCGTGGTTCTGGAGCTCGCGGTCCTGCTCATCGCCGCGGTCGGGCTGCTCTTCCACCAGCATCAGTCGATCTCCGTGCTCGGCAACACCGCTGGCGTACAGGGCCACGGCAGCTACCTGTGGCCGTTCCTGATCGTGGTCGCGCTGGTCGTGACGCAGCTCGTCGGGTTCGAGACCGCCGGGGCGTTCGCCGAGGAAACCCGCACGGCCAGGATCAAGCCCAGCCAGGCGATCATCGCCGGGCTCGCCGGGACCGCGATCGTGCTGTTCATCTTCGATCTCGCGCTCCTGCTGGCGATCCCGAACGTGACCAAGGCCATGGCCGACCCGAACATGATTCCGGACACCCTGACGGCCGCGCTGGGCTCGGGTTTCGCGAAGCTCTTCTTCGTCGGCGCGATGGTCGCGGTATTCAGCACGGCGGTGGCGACGCTTGCGACCATCGTCCGCTTGATTTACGGCATGGCCAGGAACGACCAGCTGCCCGCTTCGCGGTTCCTCACCCGGCTGATGCCGCAGACCGATGAGCCCCTCGGCACGATCATCGTCGCGGTCGTCCTGTCGATGCTGCCGCTGCTGTTCATCAAGCGGATCCCGGTGATCGTCGCCGCGATCACGGCGCTGATCATCATCCCGTACATCCTGGTGTTCGTGTCGCTGCTAGTCCGGCGCTTCCAGGGCTGGCCGCACTCGCGCTCGCAGTTCCGGCTCGGCCGGTGGGGCCTGCCGATCACCGTCGCTGGCCTGATCTGGACGGCTGTCATCCTGTGGGACGCGGCCTGGCCCCGGGCGGCTACCAACCCGACGCTCGGTCCCATGCCCGTCATCGAGGACCTGGCCATCGGGGTCGCCGTGGTCGGCGTGGTCTGGTGGTTCGCGGGCCTGCGCAAGCGCTCCGCCGCCGTGTCTGATCCAGCCGAGCCCGAGCTCAGCAAGAAGTGAACCTGGATGCCGCGCTCGCGGCGATCGCCGGGATCGACGGAGCCGGCCTGGACCTGGGCGCGCGGGAGCCGGCCTGGCCGGACTTCCCGCTGGCGGAGTACCAGCAGCGGTACGCGCGCCTCGGCGCGCTCATGGACGCCGAGGGGCTCGACGCGCTCGTCCTGACGCAGGAGGAGCCGGTCCGGTACCTGAGCGGGTACAACTCGGTGATCTGGGCGGTAGGGCGCTGGCTGCCAACGGTCCTGGTAGCGACCAGGGACCCGCGGCAGGCGGCGCTGATCGCGTCCTCGTTCGACGCCGGCTGCGCGGCGGGGACCTCCTGGGTCGGCGCGGTGGACGCGTACCGGGGGGCGGAGGAGATCCCTGGCAAGGTCCGCGCGCACCTGTCCGCAGCCGGCGTCGAGACGGAACGGGTCGGCATCGAGTTCGGGCCGGGCAGTGTCATGGCCCTGCCGCAGCACCTGAACCGGGAGATCATCGGCGGCTGTCCCGCGCCCCGGGACTGCGGGCGGCTGATCTCCGCGCTGCGGATGCTGAAGAGCCCGCTGGAAATCGAGCGGATACGCCGGTCGGTAGGCGCCGCCGTCGCGGGCTACCGGGCCGGCCTGGAGGCAGCCGGCGCCGGCATGACCGAGAAGGACCTGGTCGCGGTCATCGCCGCGAAGATGTACGCCAGCGGCGCGACGGCCGGGACGAAGCCGCTGTTCGTGAACTGCGTGTCCGGGCGGGCGCGGTACCCGCTCGTCGACTCGCCGGCCTCGGACAACGTGATCGGGGACGGCGACATCGTGTTCGTGGACGGTGGCGGAGCGAGCGACGGATACGTCTCCGACATCCTGCGGCTGATCGGCATCGGCCGGGTGCGCGACGAGGACCTGCGGTACGCCGAGGCGGCCGCGGACGCGACCGAGGCGATGGTCGCCGCGCTCCGTCCCGGCGTCCGGGTCTCGCAGCTGATCGACGTCGCCGCGGCGCGGGTCGCGGCCGCCGGCGTCTCCGATCAGGTCGGCGAGATCGCGGGCCACGGCATCGGCCTGGAACTCTGGGAACGGCCGCTGATCCGCCACCACGACAATCCCGATGACGACGTCGCCGTCCGGCCAGGCATGGTGCTGTGCCTGGAGCCGATACTCGCGCCGCCGCACCCGGATGGCGGGCTGGCGGGGATATTCGTGTTCGAGCAGCAGGTGCTGGTGACCGAGACCGGCTGTGAGGTGCTGTCCGGTGAGTTGCCGGCTCGGCTCTGGCGGGCGGGAGGCTAAGTGCGCGCGCTGTACGTGAGCCCGATGCCCTACGGCGCGAACGCTGCTGTCGACGCGGTCTGCCACGGCCTGGAGAGCAGGCTCGCTTCCCGTGGTGTGGAGATGCGCGTCGCCTACGCCGACTTCGCCGACGATGGCTGGCGCAGCCAGGCCGGCGACGCGGTGCGCGCGGCGGCCGATGGCGGCAACGACGCCATCATCATCTGGGTCGTCGACCCGGCCACCCCAGCCGACGCCGTCGGGTACGCCCGCGGGCGGGGCGTCAGGGTGGTGACCCTGGAGCGGCCGAGGTTCGAGGTCGACGCCAGCGTCGTCTACCCGAACTTCAATCACGGCGTCTACATGGCTGAGCACCTCGCGAGCCTGGTCCGGCCAGGCGGGCGGGTCGCGGTCGTCGGTGGTCCGGACGTCGTCGACGACATCGAGCTCATGATGGGGCTGCTGCACGGGATCGAGCTGTCCGGGCTGACGCGGGTCAACGACCCCGAGGATCCGCGGTACAAGAACACCACGGACGTGGCGTCGGGCGGCAAGGAGAAGACCGCGAACCTGCTCGCCGACTTCGATGCGCTGGATGCGCTGATCCCGTTCAACGACGAGACCATGCTCGGCGCGGTCGAGGCACTGCGCGAGGCCGGGCGGCTCGGCGAGGTCAAGATGGTGTCCAGGAACGGGACCCCCGCCGCCGTCGAGTTGGTCAGGGCCGGTGTCCACCACGGCACCTGGGACATCGATCCGCCGGGCATCGGCCAGACGGCCGCCGACCTGGTTGCCCGCATGATCGTTGATCACGAGGACCTGGACGGGCTGTGCGTGGCCAGCCCGATCGGCCGGATGATCACGCCCGAGCGCGCCGCGGCCTGGGTGCCCTGGCCCGAGCGCATCCCCTACAACCCGCTCCGCCTAAGTCCGCCATGGTCGTGACATCTCCTCGTGGCAGGCAAGAGGTCCGGGGTTCGAATCCCCGTAACTTCAGTGTGTGATGTCTCAGGACATCGGAATGACCCCGAACCCATGATCAGGGTTCGGGGTTTGTGGTTTGCGGCCTGTGCCGGGCGGGGGTCCGGGTGGCTTGCCGGTGGGCTGGTAGTCGCGGCTGGGGTCGAGGATGTCGTCATGAATGCGCCCAGCAGCGCGTCCGGGACCTGGTCCTCGCAGTCGCGGGCGATTTGCCGGATGGCCTGCTGGGCCGGTGGGGTTATGACTCGTCTGCCGGCGGCGCCGAGATGTTTGCCCGGTTCGGGCTGCCGGCCACTATCGGCTGACTATTTTTGCCGGGA